>Ga0315338_1000313_pt1 | contig 136414 bp, 106 predicted proteins | sample ASW8metaG_FD_204518 | JGI IMG/M metagenome (GOLD analysis project Ga0315338, IMG submission 204518) | Ammonia-oxidizing marine archaeal communities from Monterey Bay, California, United States - ASW #8 | ecosystem: Environmental > Aquatic > Marine > Coastal | place: USA: California | collected... | reverse complement strand
GTCGTCCGTATCGCCGCCCGCGACCAGGACCGCCATGGTGGATACGAATACCTCCCGCGCTGCGAAGGATGTCATCACACCAACAGTGAGTTGCCAATCCCATCCGAGTGGTGCGAAGACAGGCTGCACGGTTTGTCCGATTCGTCCTGCAAACGAGTACGCCATGGGAGATTGCATGCTCATGCTCGAAGCGCCGTGTTCCTGAACTGTCTGGATTCCAGATGTCATCGCTGCTGGGTTGTCCAATGCCATCACGTCCGGGGGTTTGGGGTAGGCGCTCAGCCACCACAGCACAATGACCATACCCAGAATGACGGTGCCAGCCTTGCGGAGAAACAGCCAGCCACGATCCCAGCATGTCAGCAAGGCGGCAGAAATGGACGGCCACTGGTAGGGTGGCAATTCGATCACCATGGGCCGCGCCGCGCCTCGGAGGATGGTGCGGCGTGCCAGCCACGATGATCCAAGGGCCGCCATGATGCCAAGCGCATAGCAGCCGGCAAAGACCAGGCCGGCAAGGAGCGGTCGATTGGCAAACATGACGCCAATGAGCAGGACGTAGACGGGGAGCCGCGCCGAGCACGAGAGAAAGGGCGCAGTGAGAATCACAGCGAGTCTGTCCCGGCGGTCAGGCACCAGTCTGGAGGACATGATGGCGGGAATGGCGCACGCATGGGCCGAGAGCATCGGAACAAAGGCTTGCCCTGGCAATCCAAAATGTCGCAGCACGCGGTCCATGACGAAGGCGGCTCGCGCGAGATATCCCGTGTCCTCAAGGAGCGCGATCAAGAAGAACAGCAGCAGGATCTGCGGAAGGAAGACAATCGTTCCAGCAAGACCGCCGACGACCCCATCGACGATGAGATCTTTGAGGTCACCCGCTGGCAGCAGCGTTCCCAGCCAGCCACCAATGTGACCAAAGATGGCATCAATGAGATCCATCGGGACTGCGGCAAAGGCGAAGATGGTCCAGAAGAGACCCGCCATCACCAGCGCAAAGACCGCGATGCCGAGTACGGGGTGGGTGAACGCGGTGTCAAGCCGGTCGCTCAGGTGATCGGTGGTGTTGGCCGGTGGCCGCGGCGTGCTCTCGCGAATAACACCATCGACCCATTCATCGCAGGCCGTTGGGTCATCGGGGTTCGGAAGTGTGGTGTTGCTCGGCCGCGCGTCGGCGACTGCCCCCCGCAGGCCTTCGATGCCCTTGCCGCTGCGAGCGGTGGTGGAGACGACTTGGCACCCCAGCCACGAGGCCAGCCGCGTCTGGTCGATCTCGAATCCGCGTTTACGCGCCGTGTCCACCATATTGAGCGCCACCACGCACGGCAGACCGAAGGCAAGCGTTTCAATGGCCAGGTGTAGACCTCGACGTAGATTGGATGCATCCAGCACGAGCAGTACGACGTCAGGCGTGAAGGCCGCGTCTCGGCTTCCGCCGAGGCACTGGCGGACGACGGTTGACTCTGGCTGTTCCAGGTTGATGGCATAGGTGCCGGGGAGGTCAATGACACGGGCACCGCCCCAGCGGCCGACCTGCGCGTCCACGGTGCTTCCTGGAATATTGGCGGTGTGCGATCGCAGACCACACATCTTGTTGAAGAGGGTGGTCTTGCCGACATTGGGCTGGCCTACGAGGGCCACGGTTCGGGAGGCGCCGTCGCAATCCTGGCCGGAGAGGTTGGGGGGGTCGACCTGGCTCATCGGAGTGGTGATCAGGCGTGGGGCGCGACTTCGATGGCGGCGCTCAGAACACTGGCGAGCCCGAGCCGCGTGTTTCCCGTCTCCACGATGCAGGGCGCTCCGGTCCGCTTCACGGTGACGTCCATGCCCTCTCGCAGCCCCATCGCTCGCAGCAATGCCGCGCTGGCACCAGCCGTGGTCGTGATGGTGGCGGTGTCACCGGGGGTGAGGGTGTTCAGCGTGGTCGTGGTCACGGCGAGCTCCTACTGAGAATCAGTCTCAGGAGCAAATCCTACCGCGTTGTCGCGGTTCAATCAAGCCCGCCGTCGTCGTGGGGCAGCCAGTCCGGCCAGACCAAGCAGGGCGAGGGCGCCAGGGGCAGGCAGCACCACGTAGCGGATGACCAGGCTGCCCTGCGTGTACTGGCCAGCAGGTAGGCCAGAGCCGTCAACCCAGCTGGAGGCCGTGACCAAGGAGACACGACCTTCCGTGGTGCTGAAGAGGTTGTCCAACTCGACATCGAGCGACCCGCTGATCGGGCCGAACGTGCCGTCCGAGTTAGCGTCTGGAAATGGTTGCACCATCACGATTTCCAACTCAGAGGCCTCTGTGACCGCCTGGAAGCCAAAGAAGGCCTCACTGCCCCAGTTGGGAATCCCGGTGTTGTCAAAGGTCTCCAAGACGACGTTGTCCCAGCGGAGTTCGGCCACCTGAGCGGGGCCAATCTCCAGTTCCGCCGTGATGGCCGGCGGGCCACCCAAGTAGGTCACGCCGGTGAGATCGAAGATGACCTCTTTGTATGTTTGGGTACCCCCAGCAGACCCCACGCTGCTCAGGCCTAGCATCGCTGCACAGGCCACCACCACCCCAGATGACTTCACTCGAAACATGGGTCTCTCCACCTCACAAGGGTACAGGCTGTCCAACCAGACGCAAGCCGCCGAGAGCGGTTTTGGGTGTGTAAATCAAGCCTCCCAGTGGATTTGTAGGGTTTGGTGGTCGTGGTGGAGTTGGCCCTCGCAGCGGAAACGCAGACACCCACCCAATGGATCCGAGCAGGAGATCGTCCGCCTTGGCCGACGCTGATCGCGGCGAGGCTGCGAACAACACGGCCCCCTGCAGGAGGGGGCCGTGTCGCATCTGTGTGGGGGCTCAGAGTCGCGATGGGGATCAGCGGAGTCCGAGCGCCTCTGTGATGGCCGAGGCAGCTTCGCCAGGGGTCCAGCCATAGTTCCAGAGTTCCCGGAGGTCCTCGGTACCGGTGCTGGTGGCGAGCAGGATTTCGTTTCGATCCAGTTCGTAGCGAGTCTCAGTCCGGCGGAGGAGGCGACCAAGGCGGGCTTGCCAGGTCTCCCAGGTCCAGTCGTGCGGGGTTCGAGTCTTCATCGTGTCGCTCCAAACTGGGGAGGCCTGCGTGGCCTCTCCATGCCCCCCTACGCAGCAAGTCGGTTCATGGTGTGTCCGAGAACAGTAAATCTCCCAAATTGGTTCATCTCGAACCAGAAAGCAGATGCCACCGTACGGTTGCGCCACCAATTCCCAATACATGACATGACACCATGCCACGACAATTGGCGGGGAGCCACGCTATTTCGACCAAACCTGTGAATCTTGGAGCCGGAGGGGTGCTGCTGGCGTCCTTGCTGGCCTTGGCTGTTGTTGTGGCCGCCGCTGAGGTGGCCCTGCTGGTGCATCGTGTGTCGGCCCTCGGGACCGGATGGGGGTGGGTCGTTGGCGGGGCTGCAGCGTTGGTTATTGGTGCTGCGGCCTGGCTCTGCTGGCGTGAAGCCATTGGATGGATACGGGTGCGGCGCGTGGAGCGACTCCGCGGCGCCGTCGATTCGAATGCAGGCGGCACCCGCAGCGCGCGACGGCTGGTGGAGGCATGGATGCGCGGACTCCCCGGCGATCCTGAGGCTGACGAATTGCAGCGACGTTGGACAACGGCCATCCGATCAGGCGACCAGGATGCCGCGAGCAGCAGCATCAAGACCTATCTGGATACCGTGGACGAACGCATTGACACGGCAATCCGTTGCGAGGCAGCGCGAACCGGTGTGATCGTTTCGCTCTCTGGCATTGCGCTGCTTGATGCCGTGCTGTGCACGTGGCGCAACCTTCATCTGATGCGGCGCATTGCAGCCGCGTATGGAGCGCGACCGGGCATGATCGGCACGGTGCGTCTGCTTCGCATGGTGCTGCTCCATGCGGTCGCCGTCGATCTCACGCAGCACGCGGCCGAGGCGGTCTCGACTCGCATCGGTACGGTGGCTGCGGCCGGCGGGCAGGGCATCATTGCCGCGACCTTGACGGTCAGAGTCGGCCTGTGGACGCAGCAGGTATGCCGGCCCATTTCTCGGCCACGTCGCAGCATTGCAGGATTCGCTGTTGCCTCAGCGGCGGACGAAGTGTCGCTGCGAGTGCGGCGGACGGTTGAGCGGGCGGCATCACTGTTCAGAGTTGCGGCGAATACCTGAGCGGCCCGGACCGATAGAGACGTTCGGCGCTCCACCAGTCGCCGGTGGCGGATCGCTCCTGCGGCGAAGTGAATCGATACTGGTCGAGGTGCCACCGCAACGCGGCGGGACGCTCGCCCGGCCCGAGCGGGGACGACTCCAGCAACTGCAACACGGCAGGATCGCCTACGGCAAGACGCCGGAGTAGTTGGGGAAGAACTGGATCGATCTTCCTCCCGGTCAAACGAAGCCCCCGCTGTCCCGGGCGAAGCGCGCCAGACTCCCAGGCCCGCTCATACGACAGCCCGTCAAACCACAGTTGCCAGTCCAATCGTGGCATGCCTGGCTGGGAAAGCCTCCCGACACGATCCAGCGGCCCCGCCTTCCAACGGAAGACGTAGGGGGCCCATGAGCCGTCTGCCAGTTGCGCCTCGATGGTGATTTCGGGCCGGGTCTTGGTCATGGACGCAAAGAGGCCGTATCCGCCGACCAGTCGCCAGGGGGCGAACGCGCGATCCCAGGATTGCAGTGGGGCCGTGACACTGGCGTGCGCAGTTTGATGCCACACCACAATGCCAACGAGGCTGAGGAGCACGACGCCGCTGACCCGCCGCAGCCAGCTTGCCTGCCAGATTGGGGCCGCTCGCAGTCCAACGGAAATGGTGGATCGCACAACACGAGGCCAGAGCATGAGCAGCACCGCGTCATCGAGCATGGCAATGCACAGCACGATCGTGAGCCAATTGAAGAACCCATAATTGCCAGTTGCCGCGATGCCAAGCATGAGCAGGATGATCGCGCCGGCACCAATGGTCCGAGGAAGACGCGGGAGTAACAGCAGGATCGGCGCGCCGAGCTCGATGATGAACATCAGGATGCACCCGAACCTCAAGACTGATGCTGGCATTGTGCTGGCCACCCAAGCGGGCCACCACGGAAGCGGCTGCGTCCAGAAGTGGTACGACAAGGCCGTGCAGTCGGCCCATGCCGGATCGCCGCTTTGTAGTTTGACGATGGACGCAAAGACGACCAGCCGCGCCAACAGGATCACAATGAGCCAGTGGATCAAGCGTGATGGCCGTCTGGCATGGATACTGTTGAGTCGCCATGTCCATGGACACCACAGCACGGCCAGTATCCCGGCTTCAAGCAGGAGGGCATCCCACTGGTACTGGAGGAACACGCTCCCTGCGGTCACCAGCGAGAGGTACATGGCCCAGCACACCGCGGAGCAGAGCAGTGGCAGCACGCCAAGCATGAGCAGGCAGGCACTCACCGCGCCGATGATCCAGGTCGCGGTCAGCATTCCGTCGCCCCCGAGCCATTGCATCGTGGGCGCCCGCCACCACGATTCATGCTCGGAGACGGCATTCATGAACACTTCGGCCGGATGAAGCCCTTGTGAGCCAATCAGCCCGAGCACTTGGGTGCCCAGTGACACGAAGGCAATGAGGTAGATGAGCCCCATCAATCGCAGAAAGACCCGCCTGGTCAACAGCCACGTGCTGGGCGTTTCGACGCGTCCCCACGCGAGTGTGGAGATCGTATTGGCTGCGGCGCGGTGTCCGGCGATCCATCGGTAGAGCACATTGGTCACGCCCCGGAACGGTGGCAGGTGGCGATAGAGTCGCAGCGGCCACCGTCGCAGCCCGAGCCGATCCATGATCCCGAACATGGCTGCCGCCCCGGAGACATGGGTGCCGTCGGGCGAGATGAGATGGATGGCCCGCTCGAAGTCCGCTCGCGGAATGGTCGGAAAGTGTTCGGCCGCATCGCTCAGCGGCGCAAAGTCCAGTCGGTCTCCCGCCAGCGCGTGGTAGCGTTTCATCCAGCGGCGGCAGAACCAGCATTCTCCGTCCCACACGACCAGCGGGCGGTCCGTCGGAAGCGGTGCCGAGGGCGGCATCTGGCGACAACCGTCAGAACACTCCGTACATGTCTCGCAGGAACCCATGGATCGAGAGGATAGAGGTTCAGGTGCCACGAGTCGGCGCCTGACCAGCGTCGCGCTGCTAGCAATCCGTTCCGAAGGCGGCAATCACGACGAGGATGTCGTCGACGTCGTAGATCGTCCCGAAACCAGCAATCGCATCGAGGATGTCTTCAACATCAACGGTTCCATTCCCGTCGATGTCACCCTCGCACGACTCGCAGACGACCGATGAGATGCTGATGCCGTCCACGGCCGCCTCGACGACCGACCCATTGTTGAGATCGCTCGCCTCGAATGAGACTCGGAACTGATCGGTGGCCTCGAGACCTGAAACGGACGAGAGGGCATATTGGGCGAGGTACCACCCGCCGGAAGCTTCCGGCCCGCTCGGGCCGACCTGCTCAAGCTGGACCCAGGACGTACCACCATCGTCCGAAACGCGGACCACGAAGACGTCCTCGTCTGGAGCGCCGCCAAAGTCGTTGGAGAACCACCGCCAGTACTCGATGATCGCGTCCGGCGCTGAGGCATCAAGCACAGGTGAGGTCAATATGGTTGTGCCCCCGTCGACGTCGCTGTTGCCCGCGACATTGTCGGTCAACCAGCAGCGTGAGCTCCCGTCACCGTCGGTCGGGGGGTCGCCTCGATCGCCGCCTCCGGCTGGAATGCCGCGGGTCCACTGGCCGTCTGTGGCGTCGCCGGAGACGGTCCATCCTGGATCCGACTCACAGTTGTCCTCAAACGAGGTCAGGATGTCATTGGCAGACAGGACCGTGTCGGAGGCCATCGTGACTGAGAACCCATCGGTCGCCGCGACGACTGCTTCAAAGGAGACGCTGGTGCCGCACTCGGTCGCGCCAAACGTCGCTCGGAGCACCATGGGATTGCCCGGTGTCTCGATCGTCAACACGTTTTCAGACCAGCCGGTGCCGTCGTTCCATCGAAGCATCGAGGCGTCGGCGTCGTACGTGGCACCCTCGGCCATAGTGGCCGAGATGCGGAACGAATCACCACCGGCAGGGTTGAGCATGTCGGGTGTGGCATCAAGGAGTTCTGCTTCGACGGAGGGCGCCGTGACGCTCCACACAAAGAGACCCCGCTCAAGGTCGGAACCGATCACGGTGCCGCTCGGGAAGTATGGGAAGTTGCTCCAGATGCCATTGAAGTTGGGCGAGTCGCTGTCCGGATAGGTGTCGAACCACGCCACTTGGATGGGATTGAGTCGGTCCGTGATGTCGAAGATGCGCAAGCCACTGCGGTAGTTCGACTGGTACATCATGTTGCCCTTGATGTACAGGTTGTGGTCGACGGATGTCGATCCGGTGGTGCACGTTCCGACCTGTACCGGGCTCTCTAGGTTGCTGACATCGATGATCCGCGTCGTCGTGAGTGAACCGGTGTTCTGTTCGTCCAACTCGTCATTGAGGTAGAAGTGCTGGTAGTCCTCGGTCAGCCATCCCTGATGAGAGTAGTTGTTGTTGGTGTGCTGCATCTCTGCAATGATGTAGATGTTGGACTTGTTGGTGACATCGACGATGGTCAGTCCGGTCTCATTCCAACCGCTGTTGAAGCCCGCGCAACAGAAGGCCACTTCGCGTCCTGCGTAGGGTGAACCGAAGGGGAAGGTCACAATCTGCGCATCGTGCACATACTTGTAGTTCCACGATCCGACGTAGGGTGGGTTCACGGGGTCGGCATTGAGATCGTAGATCCGCAAGCCATTGTCTCCACCACCCGAGCGGTAGAGATACCCGCTGTCCTCATTGATGATGACGTTGTGAGTCGATTGGGTGCCACCGGTCGTCACGGTATTGACCAGCGTGACGATGCCATTGTCGATGTTCGACATGTCGATGACCTGAATGCCATCGCCGCCTTCGCTGACCGCGTAGGCGTGGCTGCCGAAGACCTTAATGTCTCGCCAGAGGCTGTTTGGACCAGAGATCTGCTCGACGATGACCGGCGAAGCCGGGTTGGTTACTTCGACGAAGGCCGTTCCGCTGCTGTGGCCCATGAGCGCGTATTCACGGCCCGACGGTGCGACATAGCCCCAGCAATCATTGCCGCTGTCTGGGCTGCCGAGATCACTCAGCGAGAGCCAGGATTGAAGGGTGATGTCGCCGTAGGAGTCAAAGCCAAGCGACCGCGCGGGGGCCCGCTCGCCTCGTTGGGAACCGATCCATCCAGGTCCCTCAAAGGGGCCGAATCGGTCGTTGATCTTGGGGTCATCGGTATGCGCAGACGCGAATCCTGCAACGAGAAGGGCCATTGCCGACACCAATCGATTCTGATTCACCTGAAACGCTCCTCTCGACGCCCACCCATTCAACAGCCTACACGATCGCTGACAAGCGGCAACCACCTATTCGGGCGATTGTGGGGCCGCGGTTCCATTGGACTGCGGGGGTTGTGAGAGGCTTTGTGGGCTCGGCTTGCCGCTGAGGCTGCGAAGAAAGGCCTCCAAGTCGGCCAACTGCTCGGTCGTGAGGTTCAGGGGCTGCAAGACGGCTTCTGCGTGGTGGTGCCGCCGGACCTGTAGATCAAGTGTGTTGTAGAAGGCCAGCACATCTCCCAGGGTCTCAAATTGACCTGAGTGCATATAGGGCGCGGTTCTGGCCACGTTGCGAAGCGAGGGGGTTCGGACCGATCCCCAGTGTTCGGGACCGATTCTTGCCGCTGCGGCCCGTCGGGCGCGGGTACTGGTCGGCGCATCGCTCCAGGGCCCGTCGGCCCGGAATTCACTGCCTCGCAGGATGTCGTAACCGGCGGCTCGGCCGGGCAGTGGGGTGGCCGATGGTTCGCGTGGCGGCAACGCCAAGTCGTGAAACTCCAAGTCCGAGATCATCGGCCCAAAGTGGCAGCGGCCGCAGCCCACCTCGCCGGTAAAGAGTGTGAAGCCACGGAGGGCCGCTTCGCTCATCAGGGTGTCATCCCGCTGACCACGCCGAATTGACGTGACCCATCGATCGAAGGGCGACTCGCCCGGCTCAAGCAGCCGCTCATATGCCTCAATGGCCTTGCCGAGGTTGACGAACGCCTTGGTGACCTGTTTCTGATCGTCCGCCGACATGCCGGCCCACTGCGGTGTGCCTGGGCGGGCGCCTCGGGGGAACCGATCCGTGTCCGACAGGTCAGGAAGCGATCCGAAAACGGCCGTGTAGTCCGTGGCGAGATCTGGGTTGCCTGCGAGATATCGAATGACATCGGTACGGGCGCTTCCCATTTCGGCGTCGTCTTCGAGTGGATGGAGGGCCTGCGACCACAACGTGTCGGCGCGGCCGTCGTGGAAGAGCCAGCGTTGATGCGCAGCGCCGAGCACCGTGGGTGTGTTGATCGTTCCGATCTTGAGCCCTTCAGCCACGGGTTTGCCATCGGTGAAGCAGCGTGCGGGATCATGGCACGTGGTGCACGAAAACTTCCCGTTGGCGGAGAGCAGAGGATCAAAGAAGAGCGTGTGCCCGAGCCGAGCGGCGGCTGGATCATCGGCTACGCGATTCGTCGGATTTGGCGGCGGCGGCGGGAGCGGGCTCGCCGAGACCGCTGACTGCTCAAGCCGGGCCGCCGCGTCGCCGGCGACCGCGTGTGTGTGTCCTGCGACGCAGGCTGCAAGAGCGAGGAGCCCGTGTTTCATTCAAGAATCACCGTCTCGGAGGCCCGGTGCAGGACTCCGTTGTGATCGGTGACGTCGAAGGTCATCACCCACTCGCCCGGCATGTGCAGATTGAGGTCGCGAAGAATCCACGCATCCCGTTTGAATCGCCACGGGCTCGCCACGGTGTTCATGCCGTGTCGGTGGGATGGCATGGTGGCATTGAACCGGAAGTCAGAGGGGTCCTTGTCAGTCTTGAGATCCTCGACTTCGACGAACAACTCGAAGTATGAGTTGGCCTTGATCGGGTTTGGCGGCGTCTTCCACCACGTCACGCGGTACCGACCGTCTTCGGTCAACGCCGAGTCCTTCAGGCCGGGTCGCTGGCTGCATCCAGCAGTCAGCATGAGCGCGGCGATCGCCGCGGCATACGTTGGGAACAGTCGCATCAGTTGGCCTCCTTATTCGCGGTGGCAGGGTCGGGCTTTCGAGTCCAAGCCCGGCCCGTTCCAAAGGTCATCAACCAGGTGCCGTCCGGTTCGAACATTTGCGCCCGGTGGTTGCCGTGATCCAGCACAATGACGCGATTGTGATGGTCCACGACGACCGCCGCCGGTCGCCAGAATTGTCCATGATCGCTGCCGCGCTCGCCCCAGGCATTGAGGGCCGCCCCATCGATGGCAAATCGATGCACGCGGTGCCCGGCACGATCAACGACGATGAACGAGCCATCCTGGCTCACCGCCAGATCAACCGGGTCGATCAGCGCGGACAGTGAGATCGTTGCCTCTGTGCTGGCGGCGTCCCGCCACTGTCCATGCAGACGGATGGCTTTGTCCTCCGCGTCGAGAATGGCTGCTCGGCGTTGACCGGCCTGGTCTGTTCCGGCGAGGACCACGGCGATGGGGTCGCGAGACAGTTGGATCTCAATGGGTGCATGTTGTGCGGCGTCAGAGAGTTTCCACGCGGTCGCGCCGGCTCGGTCGAGGTAGATCAGATCACCATCGATGCGTGCCAGATCACCATCGATGCGTGCCAGATCACCGGGGCCGGCGTGCGGGAGTGGTGCGGATCTGCTGAGCGCAGCCATCGTTGGATCGAAGCGAGGCTGATCGGGTGGCGGAGGGTTGATGGTCCACTCGTGAATGCGCCGGTTGCCGGCATCGACGGCCCAGATCCGGTTGCGATCGGCATCAACTTCGATCGCCGTGAGCACGCCGAGTTGTCCGGCCGCCCCGCCAGGCTCGCCAAAGGTCGAGAGCCGCAAAGGCGTGGTGCGATCGAGATCAAAGAGGTGAATGGCCCGGAGTTCCGGCTCCCAAGTACAGAAGAACCGGCCATCGGTGGCGGCGACCGGGCCGAAGTGTGACTGCACGCCGCGGGGCGCCAGCGTGGGTGGTGTGATCTCACTTCCTCCGCGTCCGAATCGCTGGACGCGCTCCTCGAATGGCTCGGCAATCACGACATCACCGCCACTGAGCAGTGCAGCATCGGCCGGGTAGTGCACCTTGCCCGCTCCCTGCCGCGGGAAGACCGCGTGCTGGCCCCACGATTCGAGGAATTCCCCCGTGTCCGCATCAAGTACCTGCACGCGGTGATTGAGCCGATCGGCGACAACGATGCGACCGTCCCTCGCATCGATTCCACTGGGCTCCATAAATTGGCCCGGGAATGTACCCCAAGAACCAATATTCTGGAGCACGCTGCCGTGCTGGTCAAGGCATACGACGCGATGGTTGTGTGTGTCGGCCACCCAGATGCGTCCATCATCGTCGATCGCCACGCCCTCAGGTCCGCGGAGACCGAGCGAGGCACCTTCGAGGTTGCGAATGTGTTTGCCGCCCGGCTCGAAGAGTTGGATGCGGTCGTGCCCGGTGTCTGCAACGACGGTGATGGTGTCGCTGACATCAATCGCGTGGGGCTGACGCATCCGGTACGGTCCGGTTCCCGGTCCTCCAAACCCGCCGAGCATGCGGCCGTCCGAGCCGAAGTACATGACGCGGTGTTGGCCGGTGTCGGTGACGTAGATTCGGCCGTCGCGCGCGATGGCCAGACCTTTCGGCCGATGGAGCGAGTATGAGAGATCAATCGACTCAGCCTCGGGCCCCAGACCGAGCCGCACAATGCCAGTATCGGCATTGAGGACCGCAACATCCCCGGCATCAGCCATGGCCGCGACCGCATGAACGCCGCCGAGCTCGTTGTGTGTCGACACCCAACGACCAAGCGAGTCGGCCTGGGTCACGCAGAGCAGCAGCAGGGTCGGGGCGAGCATTCGAGAAGTCTAGCCCCGCCCCTCAGTTCTTGGAATTGGGTTCGACGGTGAATCCCAGCGAGGCGATCTTGTTCTTGATGGCGTCCACATCTGTGCCTGGGGCGATCCAGACGACGACTTCCTCGTCCGACGCGGACGCGGTGACATCATTGACGCCCTGGCAGGTCATCGCGCCAGTGGTAATGGCCCGCTCACAGTTGCCACAATGCATGCCGTTCACGGCGATCACCAATCGGTCGCCGGTGCGATGCTCCGCGGTGAGAGTGGCAGGTGCCGTGGGTGTGGTATCCACCGACTTTTCGCAGGCGGTCAACGCAAGGAGGAGGATGGTCAGGATCGTTCGAGTCATGGTGCGCTCAATGTACGGGATCAGGTACTGCGGCGGTATCTATCCGAGATTGTCATCACGCCTTCAGTACCGGCGCCGGGTTCCATCGCTTGCGAAGGATGGTGTCGGCGTCGGCGCCCATCCAGTTCTTGAGTACAGCCGCGTAGACCTGCCGGAAGTCGGCGGTGTACTTCAGGTCGCCATCATCCAGATTGGACATGTTGGGATGCGTGCCGAGGACACCGGGGTTGACCATCGGGCCCACGAGGTACATCGGGGCGGCCGTGCCGTGGTCGGTGCCGCCGGAACCATTCTCGCCGACGCGGCGGCCGAATTCGGAGAACACCATCGTGAGCACCCGTTGGTCGTTGCCTTGTGCCTTGAGTTCTTTCTGGAAGGACAGCAGTGAGTCTCCGACCTGGCGAAGCAGGCGTTGATGTGATCCCGCCTGATTGGCGTGCGTATCGAATCCGCCAAGGGTGACGTAGTACACGCGAGTTGTCATGCCGGCGCGAATGAGCGCCGCTACGGTTTGGAGTTGGGTGGCAAGATCGCCGCCGTTCCACGATGTCAGCGGCGAGACCGAAACGGCCTTGCGGACCTGATTGGATGACATTTGAGCATCTAGGGCCGTTCGCTTGAGGAAGGCGAGGTTGTCATCCGTTCCGGCTTCCTGCTTTCCTGGAATCGACTTGTAGGCCGAGGCGACGTCTTCACCAAAATCTTCACCCATCCAGCGGTAGAGATCGGGAGACTCGAAACTGACCGGAAGTGACTTGGCGCCCTGCATGGCCAGTGGCGCGGTGTTGCCAAGAGCAATTCCGGCGGCGGGTTCCGGGGTGCCGCTGCAGGTGTTGTCGAAGTAGCGTCCGAGCCAGCCATTGTCACGGCCACTCGTATCCGCGGTGTGCCAGATGTCCATCGATGAGAAGTGCGAGCGATTCGGGTTTGGATAGCCGATGCCCTGCACGACGCAGCCAACGCCGTCGTCGTAGAGTTCGCGGAAGCCGGAGAAGGCCGGATGCAATCCGATGCCGTCCATTCCCGGAAGTGTCAGTGCGGCGTCGTTTCCCTTGCCTGGTGCTTTGATCGCCAATTGCGGTCGTTTGCGGTAGTAGTCGGCCGATCCGTAGGGAACAACCGTGTTGAGGCCGTCGTTGCCGCCGGCGAGTTGCACCACGACGAGCACGTGGTCCTGCGGGACGCCTGCCAAAGAGGTCAGCATGGAGCCGAGGGGAAGTCCCATTGCCTCACTGGCACGTTGAATGAACAGTGGGGCGGTGGCTGCCATACTTGCGAGCATGGTGCCGCGTTGGATGAAGTGTCGTCGTGTCCAAGGAGTGATGTCTGTCATGGGAGGTGTCTCATTGACGCAGTACGGGAAGTTCCAGTGGATCAGCAGAGTTGGTATTCGGGGCAGGCGGTCATGAGGGAAAGCAGGTGGACGAGGGTTTCGTTGTCTATGTGTCCGCGCGACTTGGCCAGCGTGGTCCACTCGTCGAGCCTGTCATCGGTCGGGGCGTCTCCCAGCGTGAACCTGGCGAGATACGTCACAATGTCCTTGGCTTCGTCTCGGCCATTGAGCCCTCGCAGGTGGGCGACCAGTGGGGTTGCATCCCAGCCGCCGGGCGAGCCTTGCCAGGCCTTGGCGCCGGGGTCACGGCCGGTCATGAGATAGACCAGCAGGTTGTTGCGAATGAAGAGGGTGGAGGTGTTGATCCACTTGCGGCCGCCCTCCCAGCCCTTGACGCTCGGCGGGAAGAAGAGTTCCTGTCCCATCAAACCGCAGGCTTGGTTGACGCGGGTGATGCTTCGCACGGGCGTATCGAGCGAGCGAATTGCCTGGACGGTGAGTTGGACCGGGCTCTTGATGATGCTGCGTCGATTGGACGGATCATAGAAGTGCTTGGATCGGAAGAGTTCTTTCAGCATTGGCCTGACGTTCCAGTTGTTGCGTTTGAGCGTGCTGGCCATGCGGTTGACTGCGGCCTTGGTGTCGCTGCTGATCTCGGTGGAGTCGTCGACGAAGAACCGGTGCATCTTCCACGGGACGAACCATGCGGCCGACGGCCGCTGGAAGATGAGTTCAACAAAGTCGGCCCCATCGAACTGACCTTGTCGGCCGAAGATCCTCTTGGCGCTGGAGTCGTGATTGCGTTGATTGAAGGCGAAGGCATCATCGCGGTATCCCATGCCGGTCAGGGCGCGTGCACCTCCCTTGATGTCATCTTCGGTGTATCCATTGCCCTCGCCGAGCGTGAACAGTTCCATGAGTTCGCGGGCGAGGTTCTCATTGGGAGCGCTGCGAGTGTTCTGGTTGTTGTTGAGGTACTTGATCATCGCGGGGTCACGGATGATGTTGTGGACAAGGTCGTTCTTGAGGTTGCCTCCCGCGTTTCGGCGAAGCATGTCATTCTGCAGCATCATGTGCCAGCTGTCTTCGACCGACCGATATCCGGTGGCGAAGTGGCCGTGCCAGAACAGCGTGAGTTTCTCGTGCAGTGGGCGTGGCGTTTCAATGAGCCGCTCAAGCCACCATGACTGGATGGATCGCATTTGCCGGCGATCTATCCGTTGGCGTTCCTGTCGGGCAGCCCGATACTGTTCGAGTGTCTTCTCGTCTTCGTCTCGCCGGGCCCGCTCCCGGCGCTCACGACTGTCGCGAGAAATCGGCTGCATGATGTCAGCCCGAAATTCGCCCCCGTCCGAGAGCGGATCGTCCACTCGCTCCCATTCGAGCAGGTAGTCAACGGCCTTCTTGAGGCCCATGTTGCTGAGCGTGAGAATCTGTGTGGGTGTGCCGCCAAATCCGGCCCTGTTGAGCAGGTGCGCTGCTTCCCAATATCCGAAGTCTCTTTCGGCAAGGGGGGAGAGTGCACGTGGCATGACTCGGCTCCTGATCACATGGATCCAATCGGGGTCGCCTGTTCCAAGTAGTCGTCCGGGGGCTCTGTCCGGGGGCTGCGACGTACCGGGGGGCTGCGACGGTCGAGTCTACGCTGAATGCGGGTCGTGCATCCCTCTAATCGGTGAAGTCAGGCATCCGCCGGAGCGACCGACCCAATCTGACGGCATTTCCCACGACGGTGATGTCACTGAGTGCCATGGCCCCGGCGGCGATCAGCGGTCCCGATGGTCCGAGCAGCCCAAAGGCCGCGGCTGGGATCATGATGGTGTTGTAGAAGAAGGCAAAGAACAGGTTCTGGTGGATGCACCGCAGGGTCTGACGGGCAATCACGATCAGTACGGGTACGGAGGCCGGGCGATGCCCCGGAATAACGACGTCGGCTGCATCGATGGCGACATTTGTGCCGGATCCAACGGCCACGCCGACCGTGGCGGTTGCCAGCGCCGCCGCGTCGTTGATGCCGTCCCCGACCATCAGCACAGGTTCGGTCATGTTTCGGATGTGGGCAGCCTTCTCCTCGGGCGAGACGCCGGCCCGGACGGACGATTTGGGCATGCCGATCTTCTCGGCGATTTCGACGGCGGCCTCACGCCGATCTCCGGAGAGCATCTCGGCAGGGGCGCCGAGCCTCAAGAGCGCAGCAACGGCCGCAGCGGCATCTGGAAGCGGTCGATCGCGTACATCAATGCGTCCGACAAGTACACCATCAACATGCACCGCGCACGCGGCGTGCTCGTCCTTTCTTACTTCGACGTGATGTCCCTCTACTGTGGCGGTCACGCCGACTCCGGGCACGGCCCTGAAGTCGGAGGGATCGGGGAGCGTGAGGCCGCGCTCCGTCACGACCTCGTTGATTGCTCGTGCGACCGGATGTTCGCTGTCTCGCTCCGCAGCGCCAACCACGCGAAGAAGTTCTTCCTCGGTCGTTCCCGACTCCGGCGACACAGCAATGACCACGGGTCGCCCTTCAGTCAGCGTGCCCGTCTTGTCGAACACGACGCGTTTGACGCCGCCAGCCCGCTCCAGCGCGGCGGCCGACTTGACGAGAATGCCGCGGCGTCCGGCTTCGCCCGTTCCCACCATGACGGCCATCGGCGTAGCCAGTCCAAGTGCGCAGGGGCACGAGATGATGAGCACGGTGACGGTGGCGATGATGCCGGTTGAGAAGTAGTCCCAATTTCCACTGGTCGCAGCAAGGATCGTCCACCCTGCGATTGTCAGCAGGGCGACGCCAAGAACAGCCGGTACGAAGATGGAACTTACTTTGTCCGCGAGGCGCTGGATGGACGCGCGGCTGCCAAGGGTGTCTGCGACAAGCCGGGCAATCCGCGCGATCGTGGAGTCGTTCCCCGCCATATCGGCGACCATGACCAGGCTGCCAAGGGCATTGGTTGATCCAGATATGACGGTGTCTCCGACGGTTCGAAGCACCGGAATCGATTCTCCCGTGATGAGTGACTCATCGACCTCGGACTCACCTTCGACCACGGTGCCGTCAACGGGAACTCGCCCGCCGGGTCGCACCAGCAGTCGTGCGCCAGGCTGCAGGGTGGCGACGGAGACTTTGATAATGGTGCCATCCTCGGCCAATTGCTCTGCGGTGTCTGGCTGCAGCTCCAGCAGGTCTCGAATGGCCGAGCCCGCTTTGGCCGACGAGCGTGCTTCCATCCAATGTCCGAGGCTGATGAGGCCCAGCAAGGCGGCTGCCTCGGTGAAGTAACTCGGTTGCCCGTGGTCGTATCCTGCTTGTTGCAAGACGAACAACACCACCGAATAGACCCACGCCGTGCCAGCGCCGATGGTGATGAGTGTGTCCATATTGGTGCCGCCGTGCTTGAGGGCAGTCCAGGCGGACACAAAGAACCCCGGCCCGACGATTGCGACGACCGCAGTGGCGGCAATGCCCAGCGCCCACGGGATCCACCACAAGTCGGCAATGCCCAGCGAGTGGCCGGCCCAATGGACAATGGCCATGGGCACCCAGATTCCAAGTCCGACAATGGCCCGCCGCCGCCACTGTTGGACTTTCCTAGCAGCCAGATGCTCCATGTGATCGTGGAGTTCGGCGGCTGATGAGAGGGCCCCGCCGACCGGTGTGGCTGGGTATCCCGACGCGGTGACCAGTCGAGCCGCTTCGGTGGGGTCGATGGTGCCATGGATGATGGCCCGCCCCGTCTGCACGCTGATGCTGGCGTCGGTCACCAGCGGACTGGCCAGTAAGGCCCTACGGGCGGTTTCGACGCAACTGGCGCAACTGATCTCATCGATGTCAAGTTGGATGGTCTGGTCGGTCATGGGCACGCGGCGGGGGGTAGACTACCCACTTGCCCATGTCCGAACCAAGAAGCCGTTCCATATTGTTACTGCTCGCGGTGGTTCCGCTGCTGGCGGTGCTGTGCGTACTGCTTGGCGAACCAGTCGCCGAGCCGGGGGCGGCCCTCGTGCATGAGCGACCTGCGTTGGTGGCATCACTTGCGTCCGCTGTGCCCGGTGATGTCCAACTCGGCGATCAGTCCGGTCTGCCGCTCGGCGCCATGCCGGCCCCTCGGGCCGGGCGGCTGCGTGTGCGGGAGTCCGATCGACTTGGCCCGGCCCGGCTGCATCTGCCGCCACCGACAGCCTGATCTCATTCCCGGGGCCGCGATCACGCGCGGCCGTATCAGGCAGATTTCATCCCTACATCACTGATTGTCCAAAGAGGTTCATGACATGGCAGTTCCCGTCGTATCCAAAGTTGCTCGCAAGGTGTTCGGTAGTCGCAACGAGCGGTTGGTCAAGCGATATCTCAGCATCGTCGATCAGGTGTCGGCGCTCGAGCCTGAGATTCGGGTACTCGATGACTCGGCGCTGCGGGCCAAGACGGCCGAGTTCAAGGCCCGCATCGAGGATGGCGCGAAGACCCGTGACATGCTCCCCGAGGTCTTTGCGGTGGCTCGCGAAGCAATGGACCGTGCCGTCGGTATCCGAGCGATCTTCGATCCGAGCACTGAGTTCGATCCAGCGGTGCTCGCCGGCGAAGTGCGAGCCCTGTATGACCAGACCAAGGCCGAAATGGACGCGGCTGAGCCGAAGCCGCCGACCGGCCCGCTGCTGGGCTGTACCGAGGCGGTTCCCGGCTGGGTGTGGACGGATATCCCATTGGCGATCTACGAGGCAGTCCGCGCCGTGTGGCCGGAGTCGCGTCCCCCGTTCCGAGCTAGGCCATTCGATGTGCAGATCATTGGCGGCATGGTGCTCTATGAGGGCAGCATTGCTGAGATGAAAACGGGCGAGGGCAAGACGATCGTAGCGCCGCTCTCGTGTTATCTGTCCATGCTCGAGGGCAAGCAGGTTCATCTGGTGACGGTCAATGAGTATCTGGTACAGCGGGACCGCGATTGGATGTTCCCATTCTTCCATGCACTTGGCATGACGGTGGGGGCCATTCACGCGCAGCATCGCCAGCCGCCGCAACTCAAGCAGATTATGTACCACTGTGATGTCGTCTACGGCATGACAAGTGAGTTCGGGTTTGACTACCTGCGGGACAACATGAAGATGTCCACCAGCGAGCAGGTACAGCGGCATCGTCAGACTGCCATCGTCGATGAAGTCGATTCGACACTGATCGACGAGGCCCGCACGCCGCTCATCATCAGCGGCCCTGCCCATGACACACAGCCTCGCTATGAATTGGCAGATCGGCTGTCTCTGCATTTGCTGTCGCTTCAGACCGAATGGAATGCGGCAGATGAGCGCGTTCAAAAGTGCCTCGTCGACATCTCCGGGTTGGAGGGCGACATTCGCAACGCGCGGGATCGAGGCGACATTCCTGCCATGAAGGAGCGGCTCGAGAAGCGCAAGGCCGACCTTCCGGTGTTCGAATTGGAACGTGACAGACATTCGCAGTACTACGAAGTGGAACTCGACAAGAAGCGAGCGACGCTCACGCATGAGGGCATTGCCGAGGCGCAGCGGGAGTCCGGCCTCGGTTCGTTCTATGTTGGAGACAACATCGACTTGCCCCATTTGCTGGAGCAGGCCATTCGGGCTCACACGGTGTATCAGCGAGATCGTGACTACATCGTCGCGCCGGATGACAAGGGTGAACAGACCATCGTGATCGTCGATCAGAACACCGGTCGCAAGATGGTCGGTCGACAATGGTCAGACGGACTTCATCAAGCCATCGAGTCCAAGGAAAGCGTCCCCATCAAAGAGGAGACGCAGACCATGGCCACGATCACCATTCAGAACTTCTTCAAGTTGTATGACCGCCTCTCCGGCATGACCGGGACGGCCGATACCGAGGCGACCGAGTTCTACGAGATCTACAAGTTGGACGTCGTGGTGATTCCGACCAATGTCCCGGTCATTCGCGGCGATCACAATGACGTCGTCTACCTGTCGATCAAGGACAAGGCCGACGCCATCATTGAGGAGATCGCTCGCTTTCATGATGTCGGCCGTCCAGTGCTTGTTGGAACGACCAGTGTGGAGAACTCCAACGACGTCGCGGATGAGCTCAAGCGGCGGTTCTCGATCAAGCACGAAGTATTGAATGCCGAGCAGCACGAGCGTGAGTCTGAAATCGTGAAGCACGCGGGTGAGCTCGGGGCGGTCATGATTGCGACCAACATGGCCGGCCGTGGGACGGACATCAAACTGGCGCCATTCTCGACGGCGGAATTGCTCAATCATTGGAAGCGTCGGGACATCTGCCCAGCGGATGTGACGGCCGACATGCCGGAGGCTGCCATTGTCGCCAAGTGTTGGCGCCACATCGCGGCCCGGGAAGTCGGCCTGCCGCGTACACAGATCGAGGGGATGTCGGACGAGCAGGTGCGGCGCTCGCTGCTGGAGTACTGGTACGAGAAGCACTGCTACGGCAAGGAATCCAAGGCCAAGTCAACAAAGGACGAGCAGTTGCTTGAGTCTCTCGACGCGAGCGGCGCGTGTCTGCTGCACAGGCTGCGTCTGTTTGAGACGGCCGAGGAACTCGGCGGGCTACACGTCGTGGGTACCGAGCGGCACGAGTCTCGCCGAATCGACAACCAGTTGCGGGGCCGGTCAGGGCGTCAGGGCGACCGTGGTTCATCTCGGTTCTTCCTCAGCCTTGAAGATCCACTGATGAAGATGTTCGCAGGACCGACAACATTGAAACTGCTCAGTCGCCTCGGCATGAAGGAAGGCGATGCCATCGAGCACCCCATGCTCAGCAAGGCAGTCGGGCGGGCGCAGCGGAAGGTCGAGGAGCGAAATTTCCTCATTCGTAAGAACATCCTCGAATACGACGAAGTGATGGACCATCAGCGGCACGAGTTCTATGGAACGCGGCAGCGCATCCTAGAAGGTCGTGACATCAAGGATCTGATCTTCGATCACTTGGAACAGGCCTCGACCGATGCAGCCTGGCGGTTCATGGATCCGCAGTATCCGGCGACCTGCATTACCGAGTGGGTGCGGGAACACATGTCGGTGAACGTCGAGTCAACACGCCTGAAGACCAATGACCGCGAAGACCTGCACGAAGGCATTCATCGCATGGCGCACGAAGAGGCCACCTCCATGTTGCGCGTGTCGATCGGCGAGTTCCTCAGCGAGGACATCGATCTTGGCGAAGGCGAAATCGCAAGGCGGGATGCGGGTGGGGACGACTATCAGGGCTTGGCTGACTGGATGAATGGTCACTTTGGCATGACCTTGACGGCCTCAGATTTGATTGGGATGGAGCGGCGCGATCTGCTCGATCATCTCGATCACGCTGCCTTCGAGGCGATCGAGCAAGTGGATCTCGGGCCACTCGATGCCTTTCTGTTGGAGGACTATCCAAAGCGGGAATTGGCCCAGTGGGTCTCGACTCGGTTTGGTATCGAATTCGACATCGACCGGTTGCTGGAAGCACACGATCCAGAAGAGGCCACGGCGGTCATCATCGAGGTGGCTGCCGAGTTGTATCGGGAGCGTGAGATCTGTTATCCGATCGACTTCGCGATCGACATGACCAATGCCTCGATGCAGCAGGATCCAGCCGAGGCCATCGGCCAATTCTGTCGGTGGGCCAATGCGCGGTATGAGCTCGGCTGGTCCGCGGACGCGCTTCCCGCAACGGACCCACGGGAGATCCGATCGCTGCTGATCGAGGCAGCGCGAACATGGGATGACGACAAGGTTGCAGACCGTGTTGCTCGAGTCCTTGCCGAACACGGCGAGGATGTGGAAGCAGTGGATGCATGGGCGGTCAGTACGATGAATGCCACGCTTTCGGTCGAGGAACGCGAGCAGTTCCCCGATGATCCGGCAGGTGTCCTGAACGCCTGGATCAAGCGTGCCATGCGGGTGGAAGTGTCGCAGCTGGAGCAGTGGATTCTGCTTCAGATCCTCGATGCGGCGTGGAAGGAGCACCTGCATCAGATGGACCAGTTGCGAGAGTCGATTGGCTACCGCAGTTTCAGCCAGCGCGATCCGAAGATCGAGTTCAAGCGAGAGGGTTCGAATCTCTTTGACGAGATGCTCGAGTCGATTCGCGACAAGGTGACGGATCTGGTGTTCAAGGCGCGACTGCAGGCCCGGCCCAAACAGCAGGCGGCAGCTCAGCAGCAGATGCCCGCCGCAGCACAGGCCTCGCCGCCTCCGGCCCAGGATCCTCAGCAGGCGCAGGACCGCACCGCGGTCGCCGCTGCGGCAGCTGCGGCAAGCGAGGGACGCCGAGTCCGTACCGGCGGTGGACAGCGCAAGCCATCGCCCGCGGCAACGACATCGGCCGTCGTCGGACGCAACGAGCCGTGCCCATGCGGTTCTGGAAAGAAGTACAAGAAGTGTTGCGGAAGTCGGTGAGTTCGAGGCGCCACCTCGACCTCCTACTTACCGTTTCTGGCGGCTCACGACCAGTGGCGTGAAGAGGATCAGGATGGCTGCGACCGCGGCAACCCAGACTGGACCGTGGATGAGGCCGATCTCGCCGAGGAGGGATGCCAGGGCGAGCAGGATGAGCAGTCGTACAAGCCTGTCGGTCCTGACCCGTGGTGATCGGCGCAGGCACCACGCCAACACGATCGCGGGGAAGAACAGCCCGTACAAGGCCAGCCATCTGAGATAGAGGTTGACCGCTTCGGCCCAGGTGTCAAGCAATTGCATTCCGCCGATGAAGGCGGCGGCGGCGGCAATCGCGGCCCATGGCATCGCGATGAACGTGTGTGATGCCAGTATGCCGGCCCGCGCCTCCCGCAGATTGGCGGCAATTGTGAAGGTCGACTGTCCGAAGATCCAGGCGAGCACGACGTTTGTACCCGTGGCTTCGCCGAGCCACCAGTACGACGCTGTCACGAAGAGCATGCATAGGAATCCCATGCCGACGACGAGAAAGCCCACGGGGCCGTTGGTCTCTTGCCGGACGCGGTGGAAGGGGGCATCCAGCCACGGGCAGATCAGGAATCCAATGACGAAGATCGGCGCCAACCAGACCAGATCGATCGGTGGGCGGGTGCCGGAGAAGCCCACCGGGCCGCCGCTCCCGCAGTTCATGGCAATCACGATGCCGCCGCACGCAAAGGCGATGGTTCCAAGCACAGGCCACCAGCGGCGCGGCGCCAGAGAGAGCAGTAGTCCCAGCACCAGTGCCGTCAGCGGAAACAGGACCCAGTCCCACTGTCCGAGCAGACCCTCCGGAAAGATCCAGACGGCGACGATTGAGAGAAAGAGCAGATGAAAGGCAATCGTTGCCCACACAAAGAGGCCAATGGCTCGAGCGTGTCGCTGGCAGAAAGCGCGGGAGGCGTTGGGCGAACCGAGCAGCAGGCCCATGGCTGTGGCGCCGAGCACATTCGGGATCGCAATCAGCAGAAAGCCGCTCCAACCAAACCACTGCATCAGGATGGTCGGCAGAAACAGACCGATGCACCACGTCCAACTCGCGGCGCCGTAGAGGCCCCAGCCGATGGTGCGGAGTGGGTGAGTCATGTGTGCGAGGGCGGGATCAGACCGTCAACTTGCGACGCTTCCGTGCCTTCTTGCTGCTGCGGCTTCGGACCGCTGCCTTGGGTGCGCAGTGAAAGGTCATCTTGCAGCGACCGACACGCAGCGGATGATCACGCTTGCCAAGAATCTGGCACACGTTCATCGTGAGATCAACATTGAACTCGGCGCCGTCTTCCTTGGCATCAACGATGTGATCGTGCAGCGACTCGGGATTCACGACGTCGTAGATGGCTGGTCCGCAGCAGGGGCGGAGAAACCGATAGTTGAGGTCCTTGCAGATCACGATGTAGTCTATGCCGACTTCGGAGAACAGGAACATGCCACCGGCCACTTCGGAATTGCCCAGCAGGGCAGCGCCGGCCATCGCGTTGTACCAGTTTCGATTGACGCGTTTGAATGGGAGGATGGCGGTAAACCGGCCTGTGCTCAGACGCTTCATGGAAATGCCCGACCGCCACGCATAGGGCAGCCAAATGAGCGAGCAGACACGGTGCCAGAAGTTGTTCCGCGTGCTGAGTCGACTGAAATACGCCTCCAACCGATGCCACAGCCCGCTCGGGGCAGTGACGGTCTGAATATCTGCGGTTGTGGATGGCGTGAGCGACATGGTGTGGAGTCCGAGCCGGTGGCCTCTTTCAAGTGGGAAACAATGAGGAGGGCAGGGGGCTGTTTTTCAGGAGGACGTATGGTAGCCGTTGACCGTTCGTGCCACCATGGGGATCCTGCAAAGAATCTCCCTCGTCCAGTGTCCGATCGGAGCGCAGAGAAGGAATCCCCACCATGCCGCTGGCCCGCCTTGGAACGTGCTCATGGAGCCTTGGCCCCGAAAATCCCTCCGATCTGGTTCGCCTCATCCATGCGACCGGTCTGGACGCCATTCAATTGGGTATGAGCCCGATTGTGACGGACCTGGCCGGATGGGCGACCACGATTCCCCGGCTGATCGAGGCGGATATCACCCTCTTGAGCGGCATGATGGCGCCCATTGGGGAAGATTATTCCACGCTGGGGACGATTGCTGACACGGGCGGAGTACGACCCGACGGGACATGGTCTTCCAATGAGGCCATGGCCCGTTCACTCTCGGTTATGGCCGAGAATGCTGGCATTGGCATGGTCACAATGCATGCAGGTTTCATTCCCGACGATGAGGGCGACCCGGAGCGGGCGGTGATGATCGAGCGGCTCCAGACGATTGCAGACATCTTTGCCAGCGAGGGTCTCTGTCTGGCCCTTGAAACCGGACAGGAGTCGGCGGGGGCATTGCTGCGTGTCTTGGAAGCCATTGATCGCCCTCGCGTCGGGATCAACTTCGATCCAGCAAACATGGTGCTGTACGGCTCTGGAGATCCAATCGAGGCGATGGAACTGCTCTCGCCGCACATCGTGCAGGTGCACCTCAAGGATGCGATTGCCTCGGCACGGGAGGGTCGGTGGGGGAAGGAGACACTACTGGGCGGGGGTGATGTGAATTGGGATGCATTCTTCCAGGTGGCCAAGTCACTGCCACGTGAGGTCGATGCGATCATTGAGCGTGAAGGCGGTGACAACCGGGTCGGCGAAATTCGAGCGGGCGTGGACTTTGTGCGGACACACTTCGTATGAGGTTGGTGCTGCAATTGCTCCTTGTACTGGGTACGGCCACGATCACATCGGCCGCGGCGCCTGCCTTCTTTCGTGGGGCGGTGGCAGCGGACCACGGAGTGGCATCCAAGGCAGGCCTTGAGATGCTGCAGCGTGGCGGCAACGCCATTGACGCGGCCGTTGCGACCAGCCTGACTCTGGCCGTCACCGATCCGTTCAGTTGTGGACTTGGCGGCGGCGGCTTCATGGTGGTGGCGCTTCCCGATGGCAGTGCATCCGCGCTGGACTACCGTGAAACAGCGCCTGCCGGCATCAAGGCCGACTTCTATGTTGGTCGCGCTTCGACTGCGAGCCGGTACGGGGGCGGGGCGGTCGGTGTGCCGGGAACTCTGGCCGGATTGTGGGCCGCCCATCAGCGGTGGGGGGTGTTGCCGTGGCAGGCCTGCGTTGAGCCAGCGATACGGGCGGCGACCGGTGGCGTGCACGTCGGCGGGCCATGGCTGCGGGCGGTGGAGTGGGTTGCTTCTGTCCGCGAGGCGCATCCAGAGTTGCGAGCACCCTCCCAGTGGGTGTGGACGCACTTGTGTGGAAGCGGAACCTTGGCCGCTCACGATGTCATTCGGCAGCCGGCGCTTGCAGGGCTGCTCCACATGATCGGAAACGATGGACCCGCGGCCTTCTATGAGGGTCAGGTGGCCAGCGATCTCGCGCGGGTGGTGCAGGCCGCTGACGGCATGCTGAGTCGCAGCGATCTGCATCGGTATGAAGCCAATTGGGCGACGCCACTGGTGAGCCACGTCGTGTTGGATCGGTACACGATGGTGTCCATGCCGCCGCCGAGCAGCGGGGGTGTGGCGATGCAGCAGATACTTGGCATGCTCGATCGGCGAATGGGCGATCTTGCCCGAGTCAGTCGCGACTCGCCCGCATGGTGGCACCTGCTGGTCGAGTCGATGCGGAGCGCCTTCGCCGATCGAGCGCGATTTGGCGCCGATGGCACGCACGTGCCGGTTCCGGTCGCAGACATGGTGGATGCGGCAACGCTCGACGCCGCGGCCGCCGCCATTCCGCTGGACCGGGCCAGAACAAGCGGCGACGCAGGAGTGCTGCCGCCACCGGATGATGCCGGGACCAGTCACTTCTGTGTCTATACGGCCGACGGCATGGCGGTGTCGTGCACCGAGACCATCAATCTGCCGTTCGGATCGTTGCTCGCTGTCCCGCAGTGGGGCCTTGTACTCAACAATGAAATGGATGACTTTGCGACGCAGCCGGGTCAGGCCAATGCCTTCGGTCTCGTGCAGAGCGACCGCAACGCGCCGGCACCTGGCAAGCGGCCGCTCTCAAGCATGTCGCCAACCATCGTTCTGGAGGATGGTCGCGTCCGCTTGATTGCCGGTGCCTCGGGAGGTCCTCGGATCATCAACGGAACGCTTCAGGTGATTCTGAACGTGTTGCTCTTTGACATGGATCCAGAAGAAGCAGTGGCCGCGAGCAGACTGCACCACCAGTGGATGCCGGACGTCGTGCAGTTCGAGGACGCGTGGGCCGATGGGGTGGTGATTGAGGCATTGGAGGCCACGGGCCACGCAACGAAGCGGCGGCCAACCGTCGGCGTTGTGCAACTCATCCAGATTCTGCCCACCGGCGAGATCATCCCGGCGAGTGACCCCCGGAAGGAGGGTGTGACTGCGGGGTGGTGACCCCTACACTGCCTCCATGCCCACCTACCTCTACCAGGTCGTGACCGATGACGACTCCGACGGCGAGATCTTCGAAGTCGTCCAGCCGATGAGCGAGAAGCCGCTGAAGAAGCATCCCGAGACCGGTGCGCCCGTGACTCGTATCCCCGCCCTTCCGAACATCGCCGGCAAATGGTCCGACATGAAGTCCAAGTCGTCGCTCAGCAACAAGAATCTCGACCGGCTCGGCTTCACAAAGTACGAGCGGGCGGGTGATGGCAAGTATGAGAAACGAGCCGGGGGCGGCCCTGACGTCATTTCGGCGGACTAGGGCCGCGCGGCCACACTGCTGAGAAGTTGAGAGTCGGTTAGCGCCAACGGTCGCTCGGCGTCTAGCCGCCGAGCGTGTAGCGCACGAAGTTCTTGATGGTGCAGCCCTCGGGGAGGATGTCCTCGACCGTCATGCTCTCATCGAGTACGTACTTCTGCTTGATCAGGGTGTTCTCTTCGAGGAACTTGCGGACCTTGCCCTCGGACATCTTCTGGGCGATCTCTTCGGGCTTGCCCGACTCCTTCGCTTCCTCGATGGCCTTGGCGCGGATCTCGTCGAGTTTCTCGGGCGAGACGTCGTCGGGTGAGATCGCGGCGGGATCGTAGAACGTGATGTGCTGGCAGATTCCCTTGAGCGTGTCGGCATCGACTTCGCCCTGGACCTGGAGCAGGCAGGCCCGCTTATTGTCGTGGTGGACATACTGGCCGAACGTGCCGCCCTCAAGTTTTTCGCCCCTGGCGAAGTTGGCATTCTCGCCGGTCTTGATGCGGATGTTGTCGATGGCGGCGGTCATCTCGTCCGTGCACTCAATGGGTCCAGCTGAAGCGGCCAATGCGCCGGCGATGACGACGTTCATCATGGTTGCGAACTCTTCGTTGCGGGCGGTGAAGTCGGTCTCCGTGAGGACCTCAACAATGGCGGCGCCGCCGTCGCCCATGGCAATCGCCACGCGGCCTTCGCCCGTTGTTCGCTCGGTGCGGGTGTCCATCTTCCCCTTGCGCTTGGCGCGAATCCACTCTTCGGCGGCCGTCATGTCGCCATCGTTGGCGGTGAGGGCCTGCTTGCAGTCCATCATGCCCAGGCCCGTCTTTTTGCGGAGGCTCATGACGTCTTTTGCGGCAATGGTCATTGGTATCGTCTCCGGTTGGTCACTTGGTGGAATCGGTCGCGGCAGCGGCGGCGACTTTGGTGGATTCATCAGGATCGGCGGTCGGAGCGGGGGCGTCGGAGGCGAACTTGACGCGGCTGGAGCGGCGCTTTGGCTTGTCGCCCTCTTTCCCATCCGGCTCGTCGGCACCTTCGGCCGCGGCGGTGCGGGCGGCTAGTCCCTCGCTTACGGCGGCAATGAATTCCCGCATGATGACCTCAATGGATCGCATGGAATCGTCATTGCCCGGCACCGGCAGATCGCAGTCTCCGGGATTGCCGTCGGTGTCGATCAGTGCGATGGTTGGAATACGTAGCGTGCGGGCCTCACGCAAGGCATTGCGCTCGCGGTTCGTGTCGATGACGACGACGGCGCCAGGCAACTTGTTCATGTTGCGAATGCCTTGAAGGTTGCGGGTGATCTTTCGCTTCTCACGCATGAGTTGCGATGTCATCTTCTTGGAGTAGGTTTCGATTTCGCCGGACTCGACCAACGCCTCGAGTTCTTCGAGTCGCTTGAGACGCTCGCGAATCGTGCGGAAGTTCGTGAGCGTGCCACCAAGCCAACGCTCGGTGACCCATGGCATACCGACTTCGATGGCAAAGTGCTCGACCGAGCCCTTGGCCTGCCGCTTGGTTCCCACGAACACGACATCGCGGCCGCCCGCCACCGTCTTGGTAATGAACTTCTTCGCGAGCAGCAGTCCACGGACCGTCTGGCGGATGTCAATGATATGAATGCGGTTCCGCTGGCCCCAGATATAGGGCTTCATGCGGGGGTCCCAGGCACTGCGTCGCTGCCCGAAATGAATGCCTGCCTCGAGCAGGTCCTGAACGAGATTGTCCGACATGGAACAAACCTTCTTGTGCAGCGTCACCGACGAGCGGTGTGCGAGATCCCGCAGCAGCGGGTCCGATCGTCCGAGGGACGCTTGGTGGGTGCCAGCGAAAGCTGGCGATCGACGGTGGGGCGGGTCATCCCCGCACAGGACGAACCGACCAGAACAGCCTGCGGCACACGCCAATCAGGCAAGACCGGCCAGTCTAACGAGCCACGGCGCTTCCTTCAACAGCGGAGGCGGTGTTGCGGAAGGTGAAGTCGCCGCCAATCATGGTGGCGATGGCTCGTCCTCGGGCGGGACGGCCCGCGAAGGGGCAATTGCGGCCTGCCGACCGGAACATGGTGGGGTCGATGGTCCACTCGGCTGCGGGGTCGATGATGGTGATATCGGCCGGGCCGCCTACTTCGAGTCGGCCGAGCCCGAGTCGCTCCAGTCCGGTGACGGCGGCCGGCTCGCTGGTCATCATCGCGAGCATCGCCGGCCAGTCGATCACACCGCCATCGATCAGGGCCTCTCGGTAGAGCGGCAGCGCACACTCAAGCCCGACCATGCCGAAGGCGGCCGACGCAAAGTCGGTCTCCTTGGACTGGGCGGGGTGGGGGGCGTGATCGGTTGCCAGCACGGTGATTGTGCCCTCGGCGATGCCGACTTTGAGGGCCTCGATGTCAGCCTCGGTACGAAGTGGCGGATTGACCTTGGCCGTCGTGTTCCAATGATCGCAGGCCTCTTCGGTCAGCAGTAGATGATGCGGCGAGGCTTCGCCCGTGGCGGGTTGTCCGGCGGCCTGAGCTTCCCGCAGGGCCGTCACACTTTCGGCCACGCTCAGATGCTGGGCGTGATACCGGGCACCGATTGTCTGGTTGAGCATCAGATCGCGCCGAAGCATCAAGGCCTCGGCTTCGCGTGGCCATCCACCAAGCCCGAGCCGCGTTGCGAGCGGGCCGGCATTCATGGCAGCGCCGCTGGTCAGCGTGGGATCCTGGCAGTGCTGCATGAAGACCGAGTCAGCCTCGAACACCAGACTCAGGATGCGTCTCATCATGTCACTGTCGGCGACGCCGTCGCCGTCGTCGGAGATGGCGATGGCACCAGACTCGATCAGATCAAGAATGGGGCTCAGCGTTTCGCCGCGGCGGTTCATCGTGCCGCAGGCGACTGGAAAGACCCGGGTCATCTCAACGACGCTGGCGCTGAGTTTGATGGCATCCACGACCGAGCATGCATCGATGGCTGGCGTCGTGTTGGGCATGCAGCACACCGCGGTGAAGCCGCCCGCCGCCGCCGCGGCACTCCCCGAGGCGATCGTCTCCTCGTGATGCCCGCTTTCGTCCGGGTCGCGAAAGTGGACGTGGAGGTCGATGAGACCCGGGCTGACGATGCAGCCTTCGCAGTCGATGGTGTCATCCGTCGGCGGCAAGGGCGTATCGGAGATGGCCACAATGACGCCATCTCGCACCAGCACATCGCCGGTGCAGTCCAATTGGGTCACCGGGTCGATGATGCGACCACCCTTGAGAAGCCGGGAACCGACAGATGGGAGCGGGGAGTCGATCGGCACGGTTGTTCTGTTCCTACTGTGGAAGGGTTGGTTGGACAATGAAGCGGGAGCCGGGAGGCAAGGTATCAATCACCTCGACTCCCGACTCCCGACTTCTGAATTCTACGCTGGCAAAGCCAGTGAACTCACTTGTCCTTCTTGCTTGCGCAGCATGCCGCGGTGCCTGAGGCGCCGCAGGCCTTCTTGGCGGCCGCTGCGGCCAAGGGGCATCCGCTGCTGGCCTTGGACGCGCATGCAGCCTTCTTGGACTTGGAGGCGCACGCGGTCGAATCGGCACTCTTGGCCGCGCAGCACGCGGTATTGTCTATGGCGCCTAGACTTGCGGTCGTCGCGGGCTGGGTGCAGCCGGCGATCATGGCGGCAAGGCCGAGGGTAGCGGTAAATACAAGCATCTTCATTTGAGGACTCTCCTGATTGATTGGCGTCCCCGCAACTGGGGGTGGACCCGTACTCTACACTTCGCATCGGGCTTCTGCCAGTAGAGAATTTGGAAGGAAGTGCGTTGGGATGCACTTTGCGTGGTCATTGTGCTGTCAATGGCCGCTCTCAGCGTATTATCGAGGGCATGGACGGGATTCAGGCCATACCTGAGCCGATGCGGACCCACCTGCATGCCACGGCGAGAGGATTGAGCGACGGGCCCGGCGTGTACTTGCTCAAGGACGCCGACGGGGCCGTGTTGTACGTGGGCAAGGCCGCTTCGCTGCGAGATCGGGTGGGGTCCTACTTTCTGGCCTCCACCGATCTGGGGCCTCGCAAGCAGCCCATGCTTGCCTCCGTCGCCAGCTTCGAGGTTATCGAGACCGAGGCCGAGTGGGAGGCCTTGCTCGCCGAGGCCCGGCTGATCAAGGACCTCCGGCCCCGGTTCAACGTGCTGCTGACCGATGGGAAGTCGTATCCCTACCTCGCGGTGACATCGAAAGACGACTTCCCGGGGGTCTATGTGACGCGCGATCCGGCAGATCCACGATATCGCGGCGCCCGCATCTTCGGGCCATTCACCTCGGGCCGCGACATTCGCGAAGCGGTGGACGTGATGCAACGCATCTTTCGCTTCCGAACGTGTCACTTGGACATTCGAGATGGAGATTCTGCAAACAGACACTTCAGGCCGTGCCTGCTGCACGCGATCAAGCAGTGCACGGCGCCGTGTGGAGATCGAATCTCACAAGATGACTACGCGGCCGACATCGATCGCATGCTGCGGTTCATCGGCTCGCAGCGTTCATCGGTGATTCGTGAACTGAAAGTCAAGATGCAGGAGGCCTCAACGGGGCAACAGTTCGAGCAGGCAGCGGCGTTTCGAGATCAACTTCGGGCCATTGAGCGGCTCAGCGATCGAGCAGCCAATCAGAAAGAGGCCCGCGGCTGGCAACCAGAGGTGACGATCTTTGCGCACGATCCATCGGCGGCGTTGCGGTCGTTGCAGAAAATGCTTGGCTTGGAGGAGCCGATCCGCTGCATCGAAGCCATCGACATCGCGCACCTTGGCGGAACCGAGACCGTGGGATCCAAGGTCTGCTTCCTCGACGGTCGGCCATTCAAGGAGCAGTACCGACGCTATCGCATCGGGACGGCCGGCAATGACGACTACGCATCGATTCGGGAGGTGGTGCGGCGACGCTACGACACTGCCGGGCAGGGCCATGAACGGTTTCCGGATGTCATCTTGATTGACGGCGGGTCCGGGCAGCTCAATGCGGCGCTTGGAGTTTTGGCCGAGATGCCCGAGCAGCCACCGCTGGTGATTGGCCTGGCCAAACGGGAGGAGCTCATCTGGATTCAGGACCGGCCCGTCCCTTTGACCTTGGGCCGAAACAACCCCGGCTTGAGGCTCTGTCAGGCGATTCGCGATGAGGCCCACCGATTTGCGCAGGCCTACCACCATGTGCTGCGGCGGAAACGTGTATTGGGTGATTGATCAGATTGTGGTTGGATTCGAAGGGGGAGGTGGGATACTAGTGGGGCGAAGGAAGAGGAGCCTGACTCAATGAAGCGTTTCCATATCGGCCTGATCGGTCTTGTAGTCGTGTTCGGCCTCACGAGCGTGGCGTCGGCGGCGATCGTCGAGGTTCATGTCGGCGACTACTACTTCACGCCGCAATTCGCCGATGTTCAAATCGGAGATACGGTTCGCTGGATTCGTGATGAGGGCAACCACGATGTTACCAGCGGCGCGTACTGCGGTGACGAGTCCGGATTGTTCTACTCTCCGCTGAACCAGTCGAACCCGGTGTTCGAGTGGACGGTGCCGAACGGCTACGACGGCGATGTGATCTCCTACACCTGCAGTGTGGGCAATCACTGTGTGGCTGCCGATCAATTTGGTGCATTGTTGGTGAACGTGGAGGCGCACTATCTGTCGACTAATGGATTTGCCTTTGAGCCTTCTGACATCACTGTCAATGCCGGCGATGCGGTCTTCTGGATCCATGGTGGCGGATCGCATACTGTGACCTCAGGCATTGGTTGTGTGCCAGATGGACGGTTTGATCAGTCATTGGACAACTTTCATCCGCTGCCGTTCTACGTTGTTCCAAGTGATGAACCGAGCGGCGTGATCGACTATTACTGCATTCCACACTGTGGATCCGGCATGATCGGGCAGATTGAAGTACTTGGATCTGCTGGGGGATGCGACGAAGATCTCAATAACGACGGCACAGTCGGCGTTGACGATCTGTTGCAATTGCTCGCGGCGTACGGGTCCAGTTGTATGTGTCCGGAGGACCTCGATGGCAATGGAGTCGTCGGCGTGGATGACCTGCTTCAGTTGTTGGCTGCCTACGGCTTGGACTGTTGAGTCACATCGAGCGATCGGTCCATTCGAGCCCAGTGCCGCGCCTCGATGCGGAGGTCTTCCATCGTGAGCGGATTGACTGCCGCCTGCTGTTGGTTCAGGTTGAGCCGCAATCCATCTGAGATCGCCTCGGGCCGCAATTGAGACAGGCCACGATCTGTTCGCGACCGATGCAGCCGAACAGAGAGCCGCAGAAGCAGCGCCACGTCGCGGAGCATGGCGGTTCCTGCCGCTTCACTGTCTGGAAGCCGGTTGGGAGAGATTCGCTTGCGATGCAGGCGGATCAGGATCGCCAGCTGCGCCTGGTCGGTGCGGGAGAACCCGGGCAAGTCCGCATGGCCCACGATGTAGGCGCCATGTCGGTGGTAGTCCGTGTGGCTGATGGTGAGACCGACTTCGTGGAGGATCGCCGCCCAGCGCAGAAACTCTCTGGCCGATCGATCCAGACCCCATATCGGGGCGACCACGGCGAAGAGTTCATCCGCCGTGGCCGCGACCCGGTCGGCTTGAGCATGGTCCACGCGGGCATGCTGAGCCAAGTCCACAACGGATCGTGCTCTTCGATCCTCGCCCGCTCTCCGACCGAGCATGTCGACCAGAACACCTTCCCGCAGCGCGCATCGACTTGTTCGGATGTGCGTCGCGCCGATGGCCTCGAAGACGGCGATCAGGATCGCCAAACCACCGGCCACCACCGTCCGGCGAGCGTCAGAGAGCCCCGGCAACGCAATGGAGTCGGCGTGGCCTGCCTCAAGAATCGATACCCGCAGTTGTTCGAGCAGTGGCTGGTCAATTCCACGGGTCGTCCATCCGGATTCCATGCCGATCTCTTCGATGGCCAAGGCTGTTCCAGACGACGCAGTGACATGGGCGCTGCCGCTGCCGGCGAAGCGATGCATGACTGGCTCCAATTCAAGTTGAGCGGCGAGGACGGCGGCGTTCATTTTCTTGGAGGTGATCTTCCCATCTTGGAAGAAGCGGTTCGTCCACGCCACACATCCGGCCTGCACACTCTCGGTGACTGTGGGCGACGGGCCTGTTCCGAGTGCCATCTCGGTACTTCCGCCGCCGATGTCCACGGCGAGCAGTGGCCCATCGAGGCTCCCGACGTCGTACCGAACGCCGAGAAATACAAGGCGGGCTTCTTCGGCGCCGCCGAGCACTTCGATGGCGTGTCCCATGGCGGCCTCGGCCTCTCGTTGAAAGACGCCACCGTCCTTGACCTTCCTGAAGGTGTTGGTGCCGACGACACGAATGTGGGATGGCGGAATCGTGCGAAGTCGTTCCGAGAATCGGGCCAGGCAGTGGATCGCGCGGTGTCTGGCCGATCCATCCAGCGTTCCATCGCTGCTCAGGCCCGCGGCCAGGGCGACCCGATCGCGAATTCGGTCGAGCACGTGCAGTCGATCATCGCCGTGGTGGGCGACGATCATGTGAAATGAATTGGATCCCAGATCAACCGCCGCGATCTGATCGTGCGGCGGTGCTTCACTGTGTGCGGTGCTCACGGTGCAATTCCGAGTTCAGGCGGGCGCGGGCAGTATGCCGTCATCGGCATCCCCGGTCGAGCGTTCGTCGGAGATTGTGTCGGTCGATGTCGGATCTGCCGGTGTCGACTCCGCGTCAAGAAGGTCGGTCACGGTGGGGCGGTCAATGGTGCCGCCCTCCATAAGTGTGGCGACCTCGCCGCTCTGCAGCGTTTCATATTTCAGCAGGGCTTCTGCGATGGCCGTGATGGTGTCCCAGTGTTCAGAGACCATGCGTTCTGCGTCGGCGAAGGCTGCGTCGATGATACGTTTGACTTCTTCATCGATGATGCGGGCGGTTTCGGGCGAATAGTCCTTGTCAGGGAGGAGGCTCTCATTGGCATCGTCCGGTGTGTACCGGACAAACCCGAGGCGACTGGACATGCCCCACTCCAGCACCATGTGCTTGGCGTATGCGGTTGCCATCTGAATGTCCATGGCAGCGCCGGAGGAAACGTCCTTGGTCTGCCGCTGCTCCGCAATCCGCCCTGCGCACAGGACCCGTAGGGTTGCTTCGATGTACTTGCGACCGTACCCGTAGCGATCTTTCTCGGGAAGGCTGAAGGTGGCGCCCATCGCCTGCCCACGCGGAATGATCGTCACCTTGTGGACCGGATCGGCGTCTTCCAGCAATGCTTGCACGGCGGTGTGCCCGGCTTCGTGATAGGCCGTTGCTGCCCGTTCAGTCTCTTCGACCTTCCGGCTGTGCCGCGCGCGACCGAACTTGATCTTGTCGCGGGCTTCTTCAAAATCCGCCTGCTCAACGGCCACCTTGTTCTCAAGGGTTGCGATGATCGCCGCCTCATTGATCAGCGCGGCCAGATCGGCCCCTGAAAACATGGGAGTGCCGCGGGCCACCCGCCGCATATCAACTTCGGGCGACAGCGTAATTGCATCTGCGTGGACTTCCAGAATCTTCAGTCGCCCTTCGACATCTGGGAGCGACACCGGGACTTGCCGATCGAACCGTCCCGGCCGGGTCAACGCTGGGTCGAGCACATCCGAACGGTTGGTTGCAGCGATGACGATGACTTGATCGGTCGCTTCGAAACCGTCCATTTCCACCAGAATCGCGTTGAGGGTCTGCTCGCGTTCGTCATGCCCGCCCGAACTGAAGCCGCTGCCGCGACGGCGACCGACGGCGTCGATCTCGTCGAGGAAGATGATGCACGGCGAGTTTTCCTTTGCCTGTTTGAAGAGATCTCGCACGCGGCTGGCCCCGACGCCGACGAACATCTCTACGAAATCTGATCCGGAAATTGAGAAGAAGGGGCAGTCGGCCTCACCGGCAATTGCCTTGGCCAGCAGCGTCTTGCCACATCCGGGAGGTCCCACGAGCAGCACGCCGCGTGGTATCCGACCGCCGAGGCGTTGGAACCGCTTGGGGTTCTTGAGAAACTCCACGATCTCAAACACTTCTTCCTTGGCCTCATCGATGCCGGCAACATCGGTGAACCTGATCTTTGATGCTTCCTTGCTTGAAATGCGGTGGCGGGACTTACCGAAGCTGCCGAGCATGCCGCCCGGTCCGCCGCTGGCACTTCGCATCGATCGCGCGATGAGGAACCAGATCAAGAGCAACAGGATCAAGAACGGGCCAATGGTCAGGAGCAATTGCACCCAGATGCTTTGCGTCGTATCGGTCGTGAAGTCCACGCCCAACTTGTCCAGCCGCTCGAGCGTGACATGGCGGTTTCCGCTGTCGATCTGGTACCAGACCATCGCTGGCTCGGTGCCGGGATTGTCCCCTGCGGTTCCCGGCTTGATGGTGGCCGTCACTCGATCGCTTCGCACCACGACGGGCTCGGGCGTTCCGGGAGTGGGTTCATACAGGTGACCGTTGGCCGGGTCGATCAGCGAAAAGAAGTGCGTTCTGCTTTCAATCTCCCGGCCGGGCGTCGACCGCTGCATCACGGCGAACAGCACGATCATCAGTCCGAGGATGAAGACCCAACTCATCAGGCCTCGGCCGCCACCTTTCGCGAGCGGCGCCTTGCCTGGTGGAGGCTTCTGATCGGGCGGCGTGGGTGTTTGATCCTGTTTAGGCATGGGGACTCATCATATTCAGGGGGGCGGCTTCAGGGTGTGCGGTCTGCCGATTTACCACGACTCCGCCATGCGATCCACGATTGCGCGGGCCATCAGCTCGACGGATTGGAGCCGCCCGAGTTCAATCGGCTCGCCCAATGGATTGGAGGGAAAGAAGAGCCCGGAAGTTCCCATTCCCGTCCACCCGGTGATCGTGCTGCCGTCGTCCAGCCGATCCCAATCCCAGTTCACGGTCATTTGGACGGCGACTTCCTGGTCCAAACTGGTCAATCGCGACTGGGACAATGCCCGTAGGTTGACATTTGTGATCGTGACGTCAAGAACGGTGTCGGCAGTCATTTCACTGGTCACCCGCCAGGGTGTCCGAGTCTCGACTTCGCGGATCAGGGCATTGGTCAGCAGGTAGCCCACCTCACGGTCAAAGGTCTCGTTCTGGACGACCGGTATGGCGACGGTCTTGATGCTCGAGTTGTAGGTGGTGCCTACCGTCCATCCCTTCGCGGGATCTGATCCGCAGGACGCTGCGACCAGCATTAGGCCACACATCAGCATGAGGGTTCGATTCATGGCGTCGTTTCCGGGCGGGCCCCGCCAAGGCTGGCCCGAAGGAGCGCATAATTCGGCGCGCCCGCCAGAACGGACTCAGGCAATTGCCGCAGGATCGGCTGAATGTGGTCCAGGGCCCGAATGCATGCTGCGGAACGGGGGAACCGCTGCACCAGTTGGCGAATCGTGTATTCGGCCGCGATCGGATCGCCCTCATCGTTGTACCACAACGCGGTGGTGAGCATCTTGACAGACTCCGACTCTTCGATGCGTTGAATCAGGGCGCCGGCGCCGATCCGCTCGGCTTCAGCAGGTCGCCGGACGGCGAGTTGTTGCAATTCCGCCTTGGCTTCGAGCAGGCCGACAATGTCGAACTGCGGGCCTTTGAAGGTGGCGATGTTGGCGTAGATCAGTCGTCTTCGGGCAAATGGTATCTCGGTGGACCGGGGATATCGATCGATGAAGATGGCGTATGCATCGGCGGCCAGGCCCATGCGGCGGTCGCGAAAATACAACTCCGCCAGTTGCAATCCTGCCTGCTCGGCGAGTCCGCTTCCCGGGAGGCGCTCTTGAATGCGAATCAAGAGTTCCTCGGCTTCGTCGGTTGCTTCAAGGATGCGCAGCCCGAAGACCTTGCGGCGCATGCCTTCGGCGTACTTCACGGCGATGAGGTACTCCTGCTCCAACGCCAGCGAGAACACCTCACTGTCGGGATACTTGCGGACGAGAAACTCAAAGTCGTACAACGCCTCGTACTCGTCCCCGATGCCGACCAGGGACTCGCCTCGAATCAGATAGGCCTCGGGGGCCAAGGCAGCGTGGGGGTGTCGCTGCATCCATCGATTGACCAGATTCAGCGCTCGGCCTGGTCGACCCTTCGCCAGCAGGCTGCGGGCCCGACCTAGTTCCGCCGCCGGCGATCCGGGGGCCGGGGCCGACTCAAGTGTCCATTGATCGTCTGGTCCGAGGCGGTAGAGGTCCTGCCCAAGGGCCTCGGGCGGGGTCATGAGCCCTGTTGAGAGCACCCAGGCGGCCAGAAACAGCCCTGAATTCCGGGCGGGTCGTGTCATGGCAGGCATCCTATCCCCTCTTGGGTGCGCCGTGGCGGACGGCGCGGCGCGGCCGGGGCGCACGAATGGCCACAATGATCCGATAACTCCATGCTGCGACGGGGGTTGGCGCCGCCTGTGGAAGCCGGCCGAGCAAGGGGGCAATGAGGTTCTGCTTCACGGCAGAATCCGCTCGAACGATGGTCGTTTGAGGCGAGGAGACGCCCTGTACCGCCGGAATGATCGGAGTGATCGGACTCTGGGAACGCAATCCGCGCATTTCCCGGACTCGTCCGTGGCACGAGCGAAAGCCAAATCGTCTGTATCGGATTGGCTTGTTTGTGATGACACCAGATACCACTTCGATCGTCCGAAACACACACGCAGCATCCGACTTGCTTGTTGACATGCTCCAATACTTGTATGGTGTTGGCGCGTCACAGGCCGGCTCACGGAAGAGCGATGTGACGGAACACGACGGGACACCATCGTGTTTGCATGAACGGCGGCGCAGCGGTCAAGGAGTGGACCCGATGCCGAAGACAGAAACGATTGAAAACAGTGGTGGAGTCGCAACCGCGACGAAACCTTCTCCGAACAGGCGCGGCGTGTCCGACACCGTAGCGGACGGACGTCCCATCCTCGAGGTGTGGGTGTCCTATCGCGAGAGTCCCAATGAGGAAACTCGCAACGTTCTGGTCGAGCACTACCTTCGCTTGGTTCGCTACACAGCGGATCGGTTGCATGCGCGACTGCCTTCCGAGGTGATGGTCGAGGACTTGATGTCCTCGGGAATCTTCGGGCTCATGGATGCGATCGAGGCATTCGATCTCGATCGCGGCGTCAAGTTCGAGACGTACTGCACGCAGCGGATTCGCGGCGCCATCTTCGACGAGCTTCGCGCCATGGACTGGGTGCCCAGACTCGTCCGTTCACGGACCGCCAAGATGGAACGGGCCCGCAAGGACCTTGAGATGTCCTCCGGCCGACCCGCCACCGAGCAGGAGGTCACCACGCACCTCGACGTCTCGGATGGCGAATTCGCGAAGATCAAGCGAGATTCCCGCCCCGTCGGCATGATCTCCCTGAACCGCAAGTGGTACGAGACCGACTCGAGCCGCGACGTCACGGAAATGGACGTCGTGCGCGACCGCCGCCAGGAAAGCCCGATCAGCAAACTGCAGCGGGACGACCTGAAGTACCTGCTCACCCGCGGCCTCTCGCGTGCCGAGCGGTTGATCGTCATCCTCTATTACTACGAGGACATGACGATGAAGGAAATCGGCGTCACACTCGACCTGAGCGAGTCCCGCGTCAGCCAAATGCACTCGTCCATCCTGGCACGGCTCAAAGCCCAGATGCAGCACCGAACCAAGGACATGTAGCGGCAGTCGAGTGGATCGAATTGGTTCGAGTCCCGACCACCGACTACTTCGCCAGCGCATCCCCGACGAGGATCTCAGCGGCGGTCTTCTCAAGCACTTCATCGACCGTGACGCCGGGCGCGAGTTCGGTGAGGACGAATCGTCTCCTGTCGGGGTCCATCTCCAAGACGCACAGATCAGTCATCACCATGTCGATACAGGCGACGCCCGTGAGCGGCAGCGTGCACTGGCGAATCAGTTTGGGTTCGCCGCGTTTGTTGCAGTGATCCATCATGACGACCACGCGTTTGACGCCGCCGACTAGATCCATGGCGCCGCCCATGCCCTTGACGAGTTTGCCGGGGATCATCCAGTTGGCAATGTCGCCCTCTTGGCCCACCTCCATGGCGCCGAGAATGGCTAGGTCGATGTGCCCACCGCGAATCATTTCAAAGGACGCATGGCTTGAGAAGAAACTCGCCCCCGACACGGCGGTGACCGTCTGTTTGCCGGCATTGATGAGGTCGGCGTCGATGGCCTCCTCGGTCGGGAAGGCGCCCATGCCCAGCAGACCATTCTCTGACTGCAGCCACACGGTCATGTCTTCGGGGACATGGTTGGCGACCAGCGTTGGCATTCCGATTCCCAGATTGACGTAGAAGCCGTCCCGCAATTCCTGAGCGGCGCGGCGGGCAATGTCGTCTCGGCTCATAGGCATGCGGGGAGTGTAGGGGGTCCAGTACGGTCCGGGGCCGAGTGCGAACATCGACGCGATGGAGGCGAATCCCGGCCTGTCCCTGACCCCTCGAAGCCGCGCCCCGTACAATCCCGAAATGAGCACTACCACCGATATCGTGACCGACCTGTGCGCCCATCCGTTGTTGCTCGACGACACGAGTCCCGGCGACGATCGCGTCATCTCCTACAGTCCTGCGACGGGCGAAGCGCTCGGAGCCGTTCGACTGCAATCCAAGGCGGAGTACGAAGCGGCCGTGCAGCAGGCCCAACTCGTGCAGGGCGAGTGGCGGATGCTGCCAGCGCCCAAGCGAGGCGAACTTGTCCGACGCATCGGCAACGCCTTCCGCGAGTACGAAGACGAACTTGGTCGCCTTGTCACGATGGAAATGGGCAAGATTTTGCCCGAAGGGATCGGCGAGGTCATCGAGTGCATCGACATCGCCGACTTTGCGGTTGGGCTCTCGCGCCAACTCTATGGTCTGACCATGCCCTCTGAGCGACCACTACATCGCATGTACGAACAGTGGCATCCGCTCGGGACGATCGGCATCATCACCGCCTTCAACTTTCCTGTGGCCGTCTGGGCTTGGAACGCCATGCTTGCTGCCGTGTGCGGCAATAGCATGATCTGGAAGCCCAGCCTCGCCACGCCGCTCACCGCCATCGCGATGACCAACGTCGCCCAGCGGCTGATGCGCGAGCAGGACGTCTTCCAGCCGAGCCAAGGCAACGCCGAAGACATCTTCACGCTGATCATCGGCACCGATGACGAGGTTGGAGAGACCATGATCGCAGACCGCCGCCTGCCACTGATCAGCGCTACCGGCTCGTGCCGCATGGGCCGCGCCGTCGGCACGAAAGTGGCCCAGCGGCTTGGCCGCAGTCTGCTCGAACTGGGTGGCAACAACGCCATCATCGTCACCGAGTCGGCCGACATCGATCTGGTCGTCCGCGGCACCGTCTTTGGCGCTGTCGGTACTGCAGGTCAGCGGTGCACTTCGACACGCCGGCTGTTCTGCCACTCCGACGTGGTCGATGCCGTGAGCAGCGGCATGGTCAAGGCCTACGGCACGATCCCGATCGGGAATCCCCTCGACTCGGCCACGCTGGTTGGACCACTGATTGATCAGCGCAGCGTCGACGCCATGCGGGACGCGATCGAAGCGGCGGTGTCGCAGGGCTGCGAGGTCTTGAGCGGCGGCGTGGATGGCATTGACTGCTTCGCAGGCAAGGCGGGCCACTACGTCACGCCGACCATCATCCGCGTGCCAGCCGGGCAGATCCCAGACATCACGCGAGACGAGACCTTCGCCCCCATCCTCTATATCTTCGAGTACGGCACGCTTGAGGACGCAATCGCGATGCAGAACGATGTCGATCAGGGCCTTTCCAGCGCAGTCTTTACTGACTCGGTTCGAATGGCCGAGCGATTCCTGTCGGCAGCAGGCTCTGACTGCGGCATTGCCAATGTCAACATCGGCACGAGCGGCGCCGAGATCGGGGGCGCCTTTGGCGGCGAGAAGGACACAGGCGGCGGCCGCGAGAGCGGATCGGACTCATGGAAGGCCTACATGCGGCGGCAGACATGCACGATCAACTGGGGCGATGACCTGCCACTGGCTCAAGGGATTGAGTTCGGTTGAGCGATCTTGGCGAAAACGGACGGGTGATTCGATTGCACCGCCCTGCGGTCGTATCCGTGTCGAGCCGCCTCTGGATGCCGGATGCCCACGTCCTCGCCGATGCCGAAAGGGAATGGGCGCAGGCATCGCAGGCCAATCCTGCCTTGTACGACGGATGGTTGACCCAGGTGGCTGGCGTCCATCGCAATGGACATGGCGGCGCCGTGATTCAAGGATTCCGGTGTTCCTATCGGTGGTACGCGGCGCAGGCCGGCGGCCTCGACGTGGGATGCCGACCACTGGGCGTCAAGGGTCTGGCCCGGTGCGGCGACAAGGTGCTCTTTGGGAAGCGTGCCACCTGGACCGCTCAGGCTGCCGGGCAATGGGAGTGCGCACCCTCGGGTGGTGTCGAACCAGGCGTCAGTCCGGAACAGGCCATCCTTGAAGAGTGCTTCGAAGAAGTGGGGACTGAGAGCGCGGCGGTGCCCCGGGCCGAGTGCATCGTCTTTGACCCGGTGGCGCTCAGTTGGGAAGTCGTGCTGTCGCTGAAGTTCGACCGCGAGGCCGTGGCGCCGAAGACCAACGAATACGAGTCACTGGTCTGGGCGCATCCAGCGTCGCCTCCGGGCGAACTGACAGCCATCGCCCGGCGGATACTCGCCCTGCTGTGTTGAGATGCGCTCAGACGCCTTGAACGTCGAGCCACTCGGAGACGCTCTTCAGATCATTGACGATCTGGGGCGTGACGCGGAGCGTAAATTCCTGTCCGACTTCACATCGCTGCAGACGCGTGGCCCGCTTGCGATTGGTCCATGGGCGACCGGCACGCACGTAGGTGATGTTGTCCTTCTGGGCGCGTCGTCGTTGCAGCATTCGCATGCCCTTGGCCATGTCGGGCTGCATCCACATGAGTCGCTGAATCGTCTTGACCTTGGACGCGGTCGGGGGGACCGCCGTGACAGTGAAGGTCATGGTGCTGTTTGGAGTGATGTCGGTGCTCATGGGGGTACGCCTCGATGTGGAGCCCCGCAGTATAGCGAAAAGGGGGTCAAGTACTGCCTTGGTGCCTGATACCGGTCTATTCTGATCCAGCCACCCGTTCGATTTCATCAAAGGTGGTCACGCCATCGGAGACCAGCCCGAATCCGAACTCCTCCAAGCTGACAAACAGCCCCTGGCGGGCCTGCTCTCGGATGTCCTTGATCGATGGACCCTTCATGATCATGTCGCGGATGGCGTCGGTGATCTCTAGGAGTTCGAACAACGCCCGGCGGCCGTAGAAGCCGGTCCGCAGGCACCGCTTGCATCCCTGTGGAATGTAAATCTTTGAGAGTCCGCCCACGCTCTGCCCCATGCGAAGAGTCTGCGCGGAGGTCGGCGTGACGGCCTTGCGGCAATTCGGGCAGAGGAGCCGCACAAGACGCTGGGCCACGATCAGGTTGAGCGAATTGGCTACCAACGGGGGCTCGATGCCCAGATCGAGCAGACGGAAGATCGAGCCGATCGTGTCCTTGGCGTGGACGGTGGTGTACACCAGATGTCCTGTCATCGACGCTTGCAAGGCTACCGTGGCAGTTTCGATGTCGCGGATTTCACCAACGAAGATCACATCCGGATCCTGGCGCAGCACCGAGCGGAGCACGCTGTGGAAGGTTGTCCCTTGTCCGTGATCGATGGGAATCTGGGTGCACCCGTCGAGGTAATACTCAACGGGATCTTCAATCGTGATGGCGTTCCGTTGCTCGACATCGATCTCCCGCAGGCAGGAGTAGAGCGAGGTGGTCTTGCCCGACCCCGTCGGTCCGCACGCGAGCAGCAGGCCGGCGTCGCGGGTGGCGATCGTGCGAAGTTTGTCGTACATCCACGAATTCAGGCCCAACTCATGCAGCCGGCTCGGGCTGTTGCTGGCGTCGAGTACCCGAATGACCAACTTCTGCCCATGCACGGATGGTGTCAAGCTCACGCGATAATCGACGCGCCTGCCTTTGATAGACACGGAGAAGTGGCCGTCCTGCACCTGATTCTTTTGGCTGGTTTCAATCTGGCAGAGGATCTTGACGATGCCGAGCAGTCGCTTGAAGATCTGTTTGGAGAACTGCACGGCGGTGATCATCGAGCCGTCGACGCGGAGGCGGACGGCGCACCCTTCGATCCGCGGCTCGATGTGAAGATCTGTGGCGCGTGTGCGGAAGGCGGCATAGAGCAGTTTGCGGAAGGCACGCGTCCCCTCGGCCCCTTCACTGTCGCGACCGGTGTCGAGTCCACTGGAACTCGCCTGATGCACAGTGACGCCTCGATTGTCGACCAGGCTGATGTCGTCTTCGTTGAAGCCACGATCTTCGCCCGTATCGATGATGTCAGCGAGCCGTCGCTCCCAGTCGGTCTGGGCGATCTGGTTGACGTCGGACTGCAAATCAACGTCAAGCGTGTCGAGATCCGGGGGGAACAGGTCGTCGGCGGTCGGAGCGCCAGGCTCCATGTCGGGAAGCGACAAGGCCTCTTCAGGGTCGATGAAGGTGATGCGGGTGCGGCCAATCTGCACGATGTCCCCATTGCCAAGTCTGTTTTCAGTCACCTTGGATTCGTTGAGGGTGGTGCCATTGCGTGAGTCGAGGTCGCGGACGCGAAAGCCCTCGTCGGTCGTCTCGATCACGCAGTGGTGTCTGCTGGCCCGGCTGTCCTTCAGAACAAGCGTGTTGTCGTCGGCACGACCAATTGTGATGGGCTCGTCGGTCAATTCAAAGCGGCGTTTGCCCTGTTTCGTCTTGACCTCAATCTGTGGCATATCCATTCCTGTCCACTGAGACTCTCAAAGACGACCCCCTCGGTTGCTGCGAGCCGATGCAGCCCCTTCTCCTGGCGGGCCCCATCATACAGAAAGCAGGGTCCCATTGGACTTTTTGACGCCGCCCTGCTTGAATGTCCAGTACCGATGCGATGTGCCATCCCAATTCTGCTGGCCTGTACCGCGACGGTTGGTGCAGCCACGATCAGAGTGCCTGAAGACTTCCAGACGATTCAGGCCGCCATTGACGAGGCCGGATCCGGCGATCGCATTGCGGTGGCAGCGGGAACCTACCGCGAGGCGATTCGGTTGGGCGGCCATGCGTTGGTGCTGGAAGCGACCGAGGGTCCGTCACGCACCGTCATCGACGCAACCGAACGTGACCAACCGGTGATCACCTGTGACGGCTCATCGAGCGGCACGCTCATCATCAGAGGATTCAGGCTCACCGGCGGATCCGGCGACGCCACTCGGTACGGGGATGCCTCGACCGTGGGCGGCGGCATGGTGCTGCGGGGCGCCTCGCCGCTGGTTGAGAACTGCCGGCTCATGGGCAATGTCGTGACGTACGAAGGCGGGGGCGTCTGGGCCGCTGAGCATTCAACGCCGCGGTTTCTTCGGTGCGTCTTCTCATCCAACCGAGCCGACCGAGGCGGCGCCGTCTTTCTGCACGACAGCGAGGCAGCCTTCGTCGACTGCCGCTTCATCGCAGACCAGGCCCTCTTTGCCGGTGGCGGCATTGTGGCGGACGCGGGGAGTCGCCTGCAGGTGGTGGACTGCAGATTTGAGGGATGCCGAGCCGCCTACAATGGCGGCGGTGTCTACGTGTATGACTCCAGAGCTACATTGGATCGATGCGTGTTCATTCAAAATGCGGCGGGGCTCTCCGGTGGGGCGATTTATCAGGGCTATCACGCCAAGGTGGACATGAAAGAGATGGACTTTCGGACGATCGGCGACACCGTGTTCGGGCAGTGGCACGCCGATGCGATTCCCCCGAAAGGGGCCTGCTGCATTGAGGCCATCTGCATCGAGGTGACCGGTGCGGCGTGCAGTGAAGCGGGAGGCCGGTGGTCCGGCGCCGAAACCGACTGCCTTGCAGTGCAGGCTGCGGCCTGCCCCGTTCCCCGTCCGGGCGATCTGAACGATGATCGATCAGTGGATATCCGGGATGTGGCAATTCTCATGAGTCTCTGGGGCGATCAGAAAGCAAGCGGCCGCTGAATTGCCGGCCGGTCAAGAACGCCAACTGGCCGCTGGATCTTGCTCCGCCGTGGGTGTGCCCATAGAATCCCTGTTTCCCATGGCAGTTCCAATCGCCTCGGCAGAGGGCCACCCGTGACCAAACACACCCTCGAACCTCCGACAGAGTCTGCACCAACACCGGTGGATGCTGTCACCGTGCGATTCGCTGGCGACAGCGGCGACGGCATGCAATTGGCTGGTGGGCAATTTACCAGCACCACCGCAGTGCTCGGCAACGACTTCTCCACCTTCCCCGACTTCCCTGCAGAGATTCGGGCGCCGCGCGGCACGACCTTCGGAGTTTCGGGCTTCCAGGTGCACTTCGCAGCGCGGCCTATTCACACGCCGGGCGACGAGGTGGACGTCCTAGTGGCAATGAACCCGGCGGCCTTCAAGACGAACGTGTCTGACGTGCGGAAAGGCGGCATGATCATTGCCGACGAGGATGAGTTCACCAAACTCGGTCTCAAGAAGGCGGGCTATGACCCGGAAGACAAACCGCTCGCCGATGAAGTGTTGTCGTCCCGGCACCGCATCGTGACGGTGCCGATGACCCGGATGGTCCGCGAGGCCCTCGCCGAGTTCGAGCAGAGTTCCAAGGATGTCGATCGCTGCCGCAACATGTTTGCGCTCGGGCTGGTCTGCTGGATGTACGGTCGGCCCCTCACGCCCACCATCGACTGGCTGGAATCGTTCTTCGGTACACAGAAGAATCGCCCCGAGGTCGCGGCCATGAACGTGACCGTTCTCAAGGCCGGTTGGGCATTCGGCGAAACGACCGAGGCGATTCCAGAGCGGTACGTGGTGGCGGCCGCCGAACTTCCTCCCGGTCGGTACCGGAAGATCAGTGGCAACGAGGCCATGGTGCTCGGACTGGCAGTTGCCGGCTCGAAGGCCAGCAAGCAGGTCAGTTACTGTGGCTATCCCATCACGCCCGCGTCTGATCTGCTGCATGGTTTGGCAGGGCTCAAGCGATTTGGCATTCAGACCTTTCAGGCCGAGGACGAAATCGCCGCCGTCGCGTCCGCGATCGGAGTCAGTTATGCCGGCGGCATCGGTGTAGTAGGGACATCCGGCCCGGGCCTTGCCCTGAAGGGCGAAGCCCTTGGTCTTGCGGTGATGCTCGAACTGCCGATTGTGGTCATCGACGTGCAGCGGGCAGGTCCAGCCACCGGCATGCCGACCAAGACAGAGCAGGCTGATCTGCTGCAGGCTCTCTTCGGCCGATCGGGTGAAGCGCCTTGCATCGTGATTGCCGCCGCCTCTCCATCGGACTGTTTTGACACCGCCATCGAGGCGGTGCATCTGGCCATTCGAACCATGTGTCCGGTCATCGTGCTCAGCGACGGCGGCATCGCCAACGGCGCAGAACCTTGGAAGATTCCAGATCTCGACGCGATCCCCGAGTTCCATATCGAACATCCGGAGGCGCAAGCCGATACCGACGAGGCGTTTGAGCCGTATCTGCGCGATCCTGAAACACTCTCGCGACGCTGGGCCATTCCGGGCACGCCTGGCTTGGAGCATCGCCTTGGCGGGCTTGAAAAGGACGGGACGACCGGATCGGTGTCCTATGACGGCCCGAACCACCACGAGATGGTGAACATTCGGGCCGAAAAGGTTGCCAGAGTCGCCGATGTCATCCCTCCGATCGAGGTCAATGGCGATGTCGACTCCGATACGCTCGTCCTTGGTTGGGGCGGCACGCAGGGTGCCATTCTCTCGGCCGTTGAGCAACTGCACTCCGACGGCTTTGGCGTCGCCATGGCGCACTTGCGACATCTCCATCCAATGCCATCCAATCTTGGTGACGTGCTCGGGGCGTATCGAAACATCATCATTCCGGAAATCAACACCGGGCAACTTCGAATGTTGGTGCGGGCGAAGTTTCTCGTCGATGCCACCGGCGTCAACATCATTCAGGGCCGCGGATTCCACGTACACGAGTTGACTGAGCGAATCCGGGCCATACTTGAGGAGGCGGCAGCGTGAGCACGATCGACCAGCCACTTCCAACCTACAAACCCAAGGACTTTGCTTCGGATCAGGATGTCCGGTGGTGCCCTGGATGCGGCGACTACGCCGTTCTGGCCGCTGTACGCAAGACCCTTCCCAAGCTTGGCCGCCGCAAGGAGGACTTCGTCTTCGTTTCCGGCATCGGCTGCGCCGCCCGGTTCCCGTACTACATGGAAACCTACGGGTTGCACTCCATTCATGGCCGCGCCCCCGCCTTCGCCACCGGCATCAAGTTGGAGAATCCTGATCTCGAGGTGTGGATCGTGTCGGGGGATGGCGACCTGCTCTCGATCGGTGGCAATCACACGATTCACGTGATGCGCCGCAACGTCGGCGTCCGAATCGTGCTTCTCAACAACCGAATCTACGGACTCACCAAGGGTCAGTATTCACCCACAAGCGAGCGGGGAAAGATCACCAAGTCCACGCCGCTGGGTTCGATTGACGAGCCAGTGAACCCGCTCGCCATCGCGCTGGCCGCCGAATGCACCTTCGTGGCTAGATGCATCGACGTCGACGCCAAGATGCTGGTCCCGACCATGGAACGCGCCGCCGGACACGAAGGTTGCGCTTTCATCGAGGTCTATCAGGACTGCAACATCTTCAATCATAAGGCGTGGTTCTACGCTTCCCAGAAGGACACCCGCCCGAACAATACCGTCGACCTGGTCAATGGCGAGCCACTCATCTTCGGTGAGAATCGGGACAAGGGTGTGATGATCGTCAACGGCCGCCCCCGCGCTGTAACGCTCGGAACCGGTGGTGTGACCGAGCGCGACCTGCTCGTGCACGACGAAACCGATCGCACCCTCGCCTTTACGCTCGCCAACATGCAGACTCCTCATCTGCCCGAGCCACTCGGCGTGCTGTACTGCAATCCCGATCGCCCGGCCTATGAGCAGGAGAGCCGGGCGCAAGTCAGGCACGCGATGGAAACCGCGCCGGACGCCGACCTCGCAGCGCTCGTGGCTGGACACGACACGTGGACGGTCGGCGGCTGAATCCAAGTCCAACCCACTGCGACGTGATCGTGGTTGGTGGAGGTCACGCGGGTGTGGAAGCCGCGTGGGCGGCTTCGCGCATACTGGGCGAAGAAGGTTCGGTCGTGCTGATCACCATGGACCCAACCAGGATCGGTGTCATGTCCTGCAACCCTGCTATTGGCGGTCTGGCCAAGGGACAGGTCGTCCGCGAGATTGATGCCCTCGGCGGATTGATGGCCAGGGCGGCGGACGCTTCGGGGATCATGTTCAAAGTCCTGAATCAATCGAAGGGGCCGGCCGTGCAGGGGCCGCGGGCTCAGTGCGACAAGGATGCATATGCAGCTTTTGTGCAACGAGAGATTGCGGCCTGTGCAAACATCACTGTGCTCACCGACACGATTGCCGACATCGTGTTGGAAGCCGGCGTGTGCGTGGGCGTGAAGCGTTCGGACGGCAGTGAGTACCGCGCCGCCGCCGTCGTCTTGACGACCGGCACCTTCATGCGGGCCCTCATGCACACTGGCCCCCGGAAGACACCGGGAGGGCGCGTGGGCGAAGGAACGGCGGACGGGATTTCGGGGTGCTTGCAGCGAGTGGGTCTTGAACTTGGAAGGCTCAAGACCGGCACGCCACCGCGACTTCGCCGGGCCACCATCGACTGGGACGCATTGCCAGCGCAGCATGGCGACGATCCACCAATCGCCTTCAGTGATCTGGCCAGCCCTGACTTTCCGCCGCTCGAGCAGATCACGTGTCGCATCACGCATACGAGCTCCGAGTCGCACGACATGATCCGGGCCAACCTTCACCTCGCTCCAATGTTCAGCGGCCAGATCGACGCCGATGCCGGCCCGCGGTATTGCCCGAGCATTGAAGACAAGGTCGTCCGTTTCGCCGATCGGGACAGCCACCACGTCTTCCTCGAACCAGAAACGCTAGGTGGCGCATCCATCTACTGCAATGGCATCAGTACGTCCCTGCCACCGGACGTGCAAGACGGCATCGTGCGGGGTATGCCCGGCTGCGAGCGTGCCGAGATCCTTCAGTATGGATACGCCGTCGAGTACGACATGGTCCGCCCGCACCAGATCGACGCGACCTGCATGGTCAAGTCGATCCACGGATTCTTTCTCGCCGGCCAGATCAACGGCACCAGCGGCTACGAAGAAGCAGCGGGGCAGGGCCTCATCGCCGGCGTGAACGCGGCGCGCCGCAGTCGCGGCGACGATCCGGTGCGGCTCGCGCGGGACGAAGCCTATATTGGCGTCATGCTCGACGATCTGGTCACGCGGACACCCCGCGAGCCATATCGCTTGTTCACCAGTCGCGCGGAACATCGCATGCTGCTCCGCGCCGACAACGCCGATGCGCGGCTCACGCCCATCGGGCGGCAGTGGGGCACCGTCTGCGAGCAGCGGTGGGCGACGTGGCAGGCCAAGCGCGTACGGCTCGCCGATCTCGCCGCGCGGCTCCGCAGCACGCCAGGCGAGCACGGCAGAGATCTCGCCGCCATCTCGCGGCGACCAGAATCCACCGTGGACGACATCGCCAAGCGGCTTGGCGGCGGCGACGCCCGCGGCGACGTCGAGCGTGTCATGACCGATACTCGCTATGAAGGCTACATCAAGCGCCAACAAGCCGAAATCCGCAGGCAACGCGACGCCGACAAGATCACCATACCCCTCAATCTCGACCTCGCCGCCATTACTGGCCTACGGTCCGAAGCCGCCGAAGCGCTCGGGCACTTCCGCCCCACAACCCTCGGCCAGGCCGCACGACTCGCCGGCGTCACCCCCGCCGATGCCACCGTCCTCGCGGTCGCGATCCGAAAGCAACACGCGACCCCCTGACCGGTCCGCCGCGTCGAGTACCCTGCAGGCCACGCCACCGTAGCTCAATTGGCAGAGCACCTGATTTGTAATCTGGAGGTTACCGGTTCGATTCCGGTCGGTGGCTTGAGGGGGTCATTATCCGAATGCGCTCCCGGTTCCAAGTGCTGGTCCGTGGCTGCCTGGCGGATGTCACCCTTGAAGGTGTTGTCGATCTGGATGACCTGATCGAGGTCAGAGCAGCGGCGTACTGAGCCGGATTGTGGAGATCGGTGCGCTTCACGAAGTCTACTGGAGGCGTGGTAATCGGCAATTGGCGAGATTCTCGCGCACCACACTGGATTCTCGGGCTCTCTCTCTCAGAAAAGCACTCAAACAGGAGTTTGCCCCATATGCCCCGTTTTTCGACTTTGCGTTCCGTTGCTTCATTTCTCGTCGTCTCGTCCATGGCACTTGCCGCTGAGATCGACTGGCGGGGAAACCCATATACACACCTCGTCAACGCGTGGGATGGTGGAGTTGTGCCAGGCTCGGCGGACTTTGCTCGTGTCCCCTCGCAAGCCGAGTTTGATGGATTCGCGTTCGTTCTGAACCCTGCTCATCCGCTGGACGTGTCTGTCCTGCAGGTCGATCAAAGAGCGACATGGTGGGCGATCTCGAATGGTGCGTTCGATACGCCCAATCTACTGGCCGAAACTGTGTCTCTCGATGGCGTCACGAACGCCATGATGTCCGATCTGCATGTCCGCGTTGGCTCGCTTCGGCAGTATGGCATCGAGCCGATGCTTGAGATTTTTGATGCAAAGATTGATCTCGCCGATGTTCTGGCGGTTGAATCTGGTCTCGTGCGGTTGCGAGGTGGCGCTGAGGTGACTTCGCCGCGAGTAGATGTCGATGCCGGTGCTCGGCTCGAGTTGGATTCTGGCGCCCGTTTGAATGTGGAGCGGCTTTCATATGAATCGCCGCTGCCCCTGCAAACGGCTGGTCGGGTTCAAATCAGCGGGGACGACAGCAGCCTGATCAACGCCGCTGTGGAGGTTACTCACGGACTGGCGAGCGATCATGAGCAGTCCGGCCTGTTTGTTTCGGGAGGCTTCCTGCGATGTCAACAGCGTGTCCGCATCGGCAGTGGAGAGGTTCCTGAGGGCGGTCGGAAAGCAGAGTTGCAGGTGTATGGGGGGGGCACTGTCCTGTTGGAGGACGCCCTAGAACTTGATCATGCCTATCTGCGTCCAAATGCAGAATCAGATTTGATCGTACGGGGATCGATCACAGCGCAATCCACCAGGATTGATGTGCCTGGTCAGCTGGTGTCTGTTTCACAGATGCAATTGAAAGACTGTTCCACGAGCGTATACGGTGATCTGCACTCCACTGAACTGTTGGACATCGACGGCGGTACTCTTAGTTGCATCGGCTCGGCACGCATCGGAAGTGGACACATCATTTGTGGTGACACATTGATGTTTCGGGAATGCGACATGGTTTCCAATACCGTTCCTGAAACACCGTTCGTCTCGTCCGGAACATTCGAGCGTGGTGGCACTCTGCTGATCCGGAATCCGAAGAATGCATTTCCGGGGATGGTCCGCGAATTGGTCAGTGCACATGAGATCACTGGTGCATGGAATCGCGTAATGTTCCAATCTTTCGATGATGCATCGCACGTGAGCATGGAACTCGCTGAAACCGATCAGTCGATTTCACTGCGGTTTGACAGCAAGACGACGGGCGATGTCGACGGCGACGGCCATGTGTCATTCGACGACCTGCTCGCCATTCTGCTCAACTGGGACGAGGCGGCTGTGCCCAGCCGGTTCTGGCGGCACCCTGCCGATGTCGATGCTGGTGGTCGGGTCGATGTTGTTGACCTGCTCATCGTGCTTGAACACTACGGAAATTGATTCCGGCGATCTCTGCCTATAGGTCGATCTGACCGTAGTTTGCCAAACGACGTGTGCGTGCCACGAAGTGGATTGCCCGCTATTCAAGTCGAGGCTGGAATTTCCAAGTCATGTGATTTGGAAGCCGATTCGCGAGTACTATTCGTTTGTGAAAGGCCACTGATGGCTCCTCGACTAAATCGACCGACAGCGCAGGAGTATGTGCACGATGTCTGACAATCCAAGGTGTGGATTCTTCGTGGGTACGTTTGCAGCTGCTTTGGCGGGGACGATGGCGATGGGTGCGGCTTGGCCGTTTACGCAGGCCGTGTTGCCCGTTGAAATTGTAGACACCGTTGAACTTGCCGGGCTCGACGAGCCGCTTCTTGCGGATGAGGATGCAGCGTTCGATGCGCAGGGGTTCCCCACGAGAATTGGTGTCAATGCCACTGTTCATATCACCCCTGACAATCATGGAACCTGGGAGCATCTCACCGGGGGCCGCATGTTGTGGAGGCTTCGGGTGCTGGTTCCGGGTGTCGAGCATCTCAGTTTCGGATTTTCCCGCTTCGATCTGCCTCCATCCGCCACGATGATCATCGCCGGTCTCGACGGGACCGACGCAACCAAGCGATTCACAGCCTCTTCAGCAACTCCGAAGGGATCACTCTGGACGCGAGTCATTCGCGCAGATGAGGTCATGTTGGAGTGCGTACTTGATCAGTCGGATCGCCAAGCGTTCGGGACGGGCGTCGAATTGGTTTCGATCGGCAAGGGGTATCGAGGGTTCAAGTCGGCTGGCGGCCAGAACACCTCCGGTTCTTGCAACATCGATGTCCGCTGTCCGGAGGGCGACCCATGGTGGTGCGAAATCGACTCCGTGGCGGGATACACCACTGTTTACAATGATGGGACATGGCTGTGCTCGGGCGGGTTGATCAACAATACGAACCAGAACTCCGACTATTTGTTTCTGACCGCCGACCACTGCTACGTCTATGCCAACAATGGGGACACGATGGTGTTGTACTGGAATTACCAGAATTCCACGTGCCGCGCACCCGGCGGCTCCCAGAGTGGGGGCGCGGGTGATGGCTCACTCAGCCAAACCACCAATGGCGCGACGGTCCTGGTGTCCCGTGCCAGTTGCGACATGAAGCTCGTGCGACTGACGGGGCAGCCACCCGCGGCCTATGGCGTGACCTGGGCCGGATGGAGCCGAACCACCTCGCCCACCGTTGGCGCCGGTGTCCATCATCCCTCGGGCGCGGCTAAGCGGATTTCTATTCCAAGTTCGGTCGCGGACCAAGGCCAGTACTGGCGGGTGTACTGGGCCGCTGGTATCACCGAAGGTGGCTCGTCTGGCTCACCGCTCTTTGACGCTGACCATCGAATCATCGGTCAGTTGTATGGTGGCCAGTCCTCGTGCCAGGCGCAAGACGAGTGGGACGACTATGGATCATCCTTGGTGGATGCGTGGGACTTACTGAGCTCCTATCTTGATCCGGCTGGAACCGGTCAGATGACATTGGACACGCTGTGCACGACCGATCCAACTGGCGCGTGCTGCGTGAGTACGTCGTGTTCGGTTACGACATTGACCGCCTGCGGCGGTCAGGGCGGCACCTATCAGGGTGATGGATCGACCTGCGCAGGCGATCCTTGCGGAGAGTCCGGATGCGTGTGGGACATCGATGGCAACGGATCCGTACAGTCGGCCGATTGCATCGCGCTGATTGCAGAGTGGAGTACCGACGATGCCGCTGCCGATCTCGATGGAAATGGGACCGTTGGGATTGCCGATTTGCTGCTGCTTCTGAGTAACTGGAGCAGTTGCCCCACGAGCCCGACGGGTGCCTGTTGCACCGGGGGCACATGCACTGAGACCACTGAGGCTGGTTGCGGTGGAACGTGGCATGCTAGTACGGCGTGCGCAGACGTGACCTGCCAGGTCGACCCAACGGGCGCGTGCTGTGTTGGCACGTCGTGTTCGGTCACAACCTCGACGGTCTGCGGCGATCAGGGCGGTACCTACCAAGGTGATGGATCGACCTGTGATGGCGATCCTTGCAGCCTCGACTGCGACCCCGGCTGGTCCATGGATTGTCAGGGAACCTGCTTCCCGGACTACGTCATCGCGGAGTGGCGCGGCGATGGTTACTGTGACGATGGGACGTACGTCCCGTACGACGCCGGTTGTACCGAATGCCCGCCGGATGTCCCGATGTACCTCAACTGCGACGAGTTCAATTGTGATGACGGCGACTGCAACTGCCCTTGAGAGACGCCGTCGGTCTGCCGCGTGCTCAACTCGCCTTGATGGGAAGGCCGTCCACATCCCGGAACGCGCCGCAGGCGATGATGATGAAATCAGCGAGTGACCAGATTCCAAGGCCACCCAGCGTGATGATCATGAGGAATCCGGTGCCGATCTTCCCCGCGTAGAAGCGGTGCACACCGAATACGCCCAGGAAGAAGCACAGCAGCAGCATGACGAGGAAGCTTCGGTCACTGAGTTCCATGTGCGTCTCCTGTGCAGCCATGGACGCCTAGGCCCGAGGCGTCGTTTCGCCCATTGTACTGCAGCGCGTTGCGTTGTCGATTTCGGTGCCGCGTTTGGCAGTAGTTGGCGGAGCGGGGTCCAAATCGGCGTAGCGTGCCTCCGTCGCTGGCATGTCCAGTCTTGCCCCCCTTTGGGCCATGCGGTACCCTCTCCCGCTCTCATCAGGGCGTGTACCCAAGTGGCCAAAGGGGACAGGCTGTAAACCTGTTGGCGTTCGCCTTCGGAGGTTCGAATCCTCCCGCGCCCATTCCTGAGAGTCCGCAACGCGGCCTCAGACTTTTTGCACCTCGGGGTGTAGCTCAGCTTGGTAGAGCGCGTCGTTCGGGACGACGAGGTCGCAGGTTCGAATCCTGTCACCCCGATTGAAAAATCCGCCCGGGGCGGATTTTTCAGTAGAGCAGGCGAAGAGGCGACCAGGCGATCAGGAGAGCGCAGCTCGACGCCAATCGCCTGGTCGCCTGGACTGCAATGGTCTGGACATCGACGGCAGTGGCGAGGTAGACATGGGCGACCTGCTGGTCGTGTTTGGGAATTGGACGGTCTGAGGCCGGTCGTCGTCGTTGCCGGATGGAGTTGAGGCGTGTGCCATCGTGCTGACGCTCGTATGAAGTGGTGCGCTGTCACCTGATACAGTGCGGCCCATGGGTACTTCGCTGGCGGGACGACACGCGTTGGTGTGCGGTGCTTCCCAGGGCATCGGCTTGGCATGCGCCGAGGCGCTGGCCGCGGAGGGCGCCGCCCTCACGCTGCTTTCCCGCAGTTCGGCGACACTTGAAACCGCTCGCGCAGGACTTTCCGGAGACGCCCACCATTGCCTAGCGTGTGACATGAGCGACTGGACCGCCACCGGCGAGGCCGTTGCGGCTCATGTGGCGGACACCGGACCTATTCACATTCTGGTGCACAACAGCGGCGGACCGAAGGGCGGGCCGCTCATCGACGCCACGCCCGAGGATCTGCTCGCCGGGCTGGCGACGCATGTGCTCTGCGGGCAGGCGATGGTGAAGGCCGTAACGCCTGGCATGTGTGAATCGGGCTACGGCCGGATCATCAACATCGTGTCGACCTCGGTGGTGACGCCCATCAAGGGGCTGGGCGTCTCCAATACGGTGCGGGGGGCCATCAACAACTGGATGCGGACGCTCGCCGGTGAACTCGGCCCCGACGGCATCACGGTCAACAACATTCTGCCGGGGTTTGTCGACACCGACCGGCTTGCGGCGCTCATGGCGAGCCGGGCTGAGCGAATGGGCACCACGGCCGAAGCTGTCAAGGCCGCGTGGATCGACACCGTACCGCTGGGCCGCCTGGCTGCCCCCGCGGAAGTGGGTGCCGCCTGCGCCTTTCTGGCATCTCCCGCCGCCAGTTTCATCAATGGCGTCAACCTGCCCGTAGACGGCGGGCGGCTGGCCTCCATGTAGGCATGGAGTCGATCCGCAACACCATCGACGGTGCCATGGTCGACCCGATCGGCGGCCACTGGATCGAGAATGTAGAACCGGCCACCGGCGCGGTTTGTGGACGCATCGCCGCCAGTGATGAATTGGATGTGCAGGCCGCGGTGGACGCCGCCGAGCGGGCCTTTCCAGACTGGAGTGCGCGGTCGGCGGCCGAGCGGGGCTCGCTGCTGCACCATCTGGCCGATGCGGTCGAGGCCGAGACCGAGTCGTTGGCACGAATGGAATCAATCGACAACGGCAAGCCGATCGATCTTGCCCGGAACGTCGACATTCCTCGCGCGGTCACGAACCTACGCTTCTTCGCCGATGCTGGCGTGGGCAGCCGGACCGAAACACATGTCACCGAAGGGGCTGCCATCAACACGGTGCTTCGTGAGCCCATCGGCGTGGTCGGCCTGATCTCGCCCTGGAATCTACCGCTGTACCTGCTGACTTGGAAGATTGCGCCGGCGTTGATCATGGGCAATACGTGCGTGGCCAAGCCGTCCGAATTGACGCCCGTTACCGCCGCTCGCCTGGGCGAGTTGGCGATTGCCGTGGGCTTCCCGCCGGGTGTGCTGAACATCATCCACGGAAGTGGTCAGGCCGCTGGCGAGGCAATCGTCACCCACCCGCGCATCCGCGCCGTCTCGTTTACCGGTGGCACCGACACCGGGGCCCGCATCGCCACCGCTGCGGCGCCACACTTCAAGAAATTGTCGTTGGAACTTGGCGGCAAGAATCCAAACATCATCTTCGAGGATGCTGATCTTGATACGGCGCTCCGTATGAGCCTGCGGTCTTCCTTTGCCAACCAGGGACAGATCTGTCTCTGCGGATCTCGCATCCTCGCGCACCATGCTGTGTACGATCGCGTTGTCGAGTCGATCGTCGCGGGCGCCAAGGAACTTCGGATCGGCGACCCACTCGAGGACACGACACAGCAAGGCGCGCTGGTCTCGCAGTCGCACCGTGACAAGGTTGCCCACTGCGTCGACCTGGCTCGCAACGAGGGCGGCGACGTACTGTGCGGCGGCAGTGCGCCGGGCGATTTACCGGAGCGGTGCCGGGGCGGCTTCTTCTACGAACCCACCGTCATCACAGGTCTGCCCATGGATGCCAAAACCAATTCCCGCGAGATATTCGGCCCCGTCGTCACGATCACGCCCTTCGCATCCCAAGAGGAGGCCATTGAGATGGCAAATGCCACGGACTACGGTCTCTCCGCATCCATCTGGACGACCGATGCCGATCGCATCCACGCCGTCGCGGCCGGCATCGAGGCCGGCACGGTGTGGGTCAACTGCTGGATGCTGCGAGATCTCCGCGTGCCCTTCGGCGGCGTCAAGCACAGCGGCGTGGGCCGGGAGGGCGGCGAGGACGGCATGCGATTCTTCACGGAACCCAAGACCATTTGCGAGGCGACCTCGACATGAGCAGCGAATCCCATCTCTCCCATCGCGCCCCGGAGCCGGTTGGCAACTACCCGCACGCACGGCGCGCCGGCGGTTTCCTGTATCTCTCAGGCATCGGGCCGCGGAGCCGCGGATCGAAGGCCATCCCGGGGGTTACGCTCGACGCAAACGGGGCGATCATCGCAGTGGACATCGAGGCCCAGTGCAGATCATGCTTCGACAATGTCCGCGCCGTGCTCGAAGATTCAGGTGCCTGCTGGAACGACCTCGTCGATGTGCAGATCTTCCTGACGCACATGGCGCGTGACTTTGACACCTACAACCGCATTTACGCCGAGTACTTTGCCGGCGATGGCAACCCCAATCCCACGCGCACGACGATTGAGATCAACTGCCTCCCGACGCCGATCGCGGTCGAGGTCAAGGCGGTTGCCTGGGTGGGCGACTGAATCAGAGCGTTCGCAGCACCGCGCGGACCGGTGAGCCGTCGACACCGATGAGTTTCAGTGGTTGGGCGAGCAGTTCGTACCGGCCCGGCGTGACACTGGCGAGTTTGAGCGTTTCGAGGATCGCCATGCCGGCTTCGAGGCACCGACCGTGGGCGGGCAGGCTGGTCGAGTCGATGATGTCGACGCTCGGACTGTCCAGCCCGACGGTGATCACGCCACGGGCCGCGAGGTGATCGACGAGGTCAGGGTCCAGCGCGGCAAAGTCCTCGTTGAAGTGCTCGATGGTCGTGAAGGTCCCTGTGTCGATCAGGATGCGGGGCGCATCGATGGGCGTATCGCCGAGCATGTCGATCGTGACGCGGGTGCGGGGGGCCGCCTGCACCCGGATCACCCGGCAGGGGCCGATGTAATGATCGAGGTCCATCTCGCCAACGCCCGCAGCGTCTTGAGCGTAGTGGCATGGCCCGTCCGCATGCGTTCCCAGATGCACGGTGCTGCGAAGCGTTGAGAGCGTGACGGCGTCACCATTTGCCAGATCCATCACCACTTCACGCGTGGGTGGGTTGTCGCCGGGCCAGACCTTCGACTGGCCGGGAACGATGCGATGGGTGATGTCGACCAGCATCAGAAGCGGTGCCGGATCGCCCAGAGGTCTGGAAAGGCGGGCTCGAAGAGCGATCGTTCGAGGTACTTCACGCCCGGCGAGCCACCGGTGCCATGTTTGTTTCCGATGGTGCGCCGCACGAGTTGGACGTGTCGGTAGCGCCACTCCTGCAGGCCTTCGTCGATGTCCAGCAGCGTCTCGAAGAGCATGTCAAGTTCCGGCCGCTCGTGGTGGGCCTGCAGCAGAAGGTCTTGAAGGCGTTCGTCGCCCTCGTAGCGGCCGGGGTTCTCGCCCGTGGCGAGTTTCTCGGGCACGACGAAGCCGATCTCCTGAAGGAATGCGTGGAAGTCGTCGACCAGCGAGGGCGCCTCGTATCGAGCGAGCGCCGCTTCGCGCCCCCAGAGACCCTCGGGCAGGTACTGCAGCACCTTGGGCCGTTTGATGCCGAGCCTGAATTCCAACTCACGGAACTGTGTCGACTGGAACCCGGAGGACGTATCGAGCCGATCTCGGAAGGAGACGAAGGAGGAGGGCGTCATCGTCTCGAGGATGTCGATTTGCCCGACCAGCGTCTTGAGAATCATCCTGACCCGCTTCAGGACGTGGGCCACGCCCCACAAGTCGCCCGCGCGAAAGCGCACACCGGCTAGGTCCAGTTCATGGAGGATCTGCTTGAACCACAGTTCGTAGACTTGATGGATGACGATAAACAGCGTCTCGTCATGCTCCGGCGGCGTCGAGCGGGGCTGCTGTAGATTCAGCAGTCGCTCGAGTTGCAGGTAGGTCGCGTAGGTCAGTGGTGTGGTATCGGTGCTCATGTCCCTGAGATGGTACCGAAGCGCCACGCGGCCGCTGCGAGCAAGGCTGCCGCTAGGAGGCCAGCGATCAGCATCGCCCATCGATGTCGGCGGCGGACCAGTTCCAAGGCCTCGGCGTAGGGCGTCGTCGTAAAGGAAATGAGGTTGTAGAGCGGCTGGTAGGCGCGGGGGAAGCAGCGATTGAGTTCCTTCTGGATCCGGGTCTTGAAGCGGAACCGCCGCGAGGCGGTCCGCTCCCGCATCTCGATGAAATTTGCCAAGGCGAGGTCCGCAATCACCTCGGCGTCCCGTTGGTGGGACCGCTGGTACGCCGCCAGCGCGGAGCGTCGGTCGCTCGCGGCGGCCATCGCATCGACCAGTCGCAGGCAGCCTTGGAACGCTGCGTTCATGCCCTGGCCGAAGAACGGGACGATGGCATGCGCTGCATCGCCGACCAGCACGACATGGCCTCCCTCGTGGAAACGGGTGCAGCGAACCGTTCCGAGGATGCCTTCCGGATTCTGTTCGTAGTCCTCGACCAGCGTGGGCATGAGCGCCGCGGCGTCGGGGTACAACTCGGAGAACCGCTGCATGATGGCAGCAGCCCCGCTCAGCGCCGCGAATGACTGCGATCCATTCGACGGCCAGAAACAGGTCACCGTGAAGGATCCGTCTTCGTTGGGGAGGGCGATCATCATCTGCCGGCCGCGCGGCCAGATGTGCAGGGCATTGGGCGCCATCGCCCACGTTCCGTCATCGACGGCCGGGATGCGAAGTTCCTTGTACGTCGAGTCGATCAGTCCTCCGCCAGCGTCGATCGGTGTCCGCTCGTTCATTGCGGCTCGCACGATGGAGCCCGCGCCGTCCGCCCCGATCAGAAGGTCCGCCTCCACCTGCCGTCCATGCGTCAGTCGCGACGCCCCGGTATCCAGATCGACCTCTACGCAGGGATCACCGAATTCGATGGTGACCCGCTCCCGCATCTCGGCGGCGTCCAGCAGGAGGCAGTTGAGCTCGCCTCGGGAGACCGACAGGATCGCCTCGCCCGGAATGCGGCTGTATGGCTGGAAACTCGTGCTGCCTCCGCGACTGTGAATCATGCGGCCCGGCATGGGCACGACCCTTTCGAGGACGGCGTCTTCGAGCCCGATGCGACGAAGTCCCGCGCGGCCGCGCGCCGAGAGCGCCAGGTTGATCGACCGGCCGCCGACCGTGCTTTCGGCGCGGGGGTCCGGCCGCGACTCGATCAGGTGCACGGTGTGGCCCTGATCCGCCAGCAGGCTGGTCAGCAGCGGGCCGGCCAGTCCACCGCCGACGATCGTGATGCGCTGGGGTTCGATCACGTCCCCTCGACGCCGGCGAATGCAGCTTCCATGATCGAGGCGAAGCGGTGGCATTCCTCGAAGGTGTTGTAGAGCGGTGCGGGCGCGACGCGGATGACATCTGGTGGGCGGAAGTCGGCGACGACGCCTGTGCGTGCGATGTGGTCGAAGGTCCTAGACGCGTCCGCGTCGACGACGATCGACAATTGCGCGCCGTGTGAATCTTCCGGTGTCAGGATGCGCCACGGACATCCCGGGACGGCCTCCAACTGCCTGCGAAGAAAGCGGGTCATGCGGATCGATCGCTCGTGCAGCGCGGGCATGCCCACACTGTCGAAGAGATCGAGCGACGCTCGCAGCGGGGCCATCGAGAGGATCGGCGGATTGCTGACCTGCCAGGCGTCAGCGCTGCGAACCGGGAGAAATGTGTCTTCGAGGTGCATGCGGAAGCGCGTATCGGGGTCATTGCCCCACCAGCCCGCGAGCCGCTGCAGGTCCGGGTTGCCTCCATGGTTCGCGTGTACGAAGGCCCCTGCGATCGCGCCGGGTCCGGCGTTGAGGTACTTGTACGAGCACCACGCGGCGAAGTCGACGCCCCAGTCGTGAAGGTGCAGTTCAATATTGCCTACGGCATGGGCCAGGTCAAAGCCGACCATGGCCCCGGCACGGTGGCCTGCCTCGGTGATGCTCGCCATATCAAAGACCTGCCCGGTGAGAAAATTCACGCCACCGATCATGATGGTGGCAAGCGTGTCGCCGGCCTGCTCGATGGCGGCGACCACATCGTCCGGGTGGATACAGTCGTCGCCCTCGCGCGGGCCGATCTCGATGAGATGCGTGTCGGGGTCCAGGCCTCGCGCCCGCATGTGAGACTGCACGCAGTAGATGTCCGAGGGAAAGGCGGGCGTTTCCATCAGAAGTTTGGTGCGTCGTCCAGCCGGCCGGTAGAAACTGGTCAGCAGCAGGTGGAGGTTGATCGTCAGCGAGTTCATCATCACGACCTCGCCGTCGTCCGGGTCCGCGCCCACCAACCGCGCGCCTTGCGCCTTGAAGACCTCGTGGTAGGTGTACCACGGTGTGCGACCGCGGAAGTGCCCATCGACGCCGAGCGACTGCCAATCCTCGAGCAATTCTGCGACATAGCCTGCAGCGGCGCGAGGCTGCAAGCCAAGCGAGTTTCCGGCGAAGTACAGCACCTCGCTGCCGGAGCCGTCAGTGGGGATGTGAAAGTTAGCCCGCTGCGTGGGGACGGAGTCCGAGGCATCGAGCCTGCGAGCCTCGGAAACGTCCTGCCGAACAGGCGACTCGGCCGTCATGCCGACGGTGCTTTCGCGGGCGGCGCCGTAAAGTGCGACGCCGACAGCCCGAGGAATTCCAGGGCGGTTCCTCCGAGCAGTCGCGCTGCGAGTCCTTCATCGAATCCGCATGACTCAATGAGTGCGCCTGGATGCTGCTCGCCCAGCGGGAAGGGGTAGTCGCTTCCCATCGCAATCCGCTCGGCGCCGATCGTGTCGATGAGCAGTCGCAGCGCCCCCTCGTCGTGCACGAGCGAATCGACGTAGCAGCGGCGGAGCAATTCGCGGGGTGATGTGCTTGTGCAGCACGCGCACAGGTCTGGACGGACATCAAAGCCGTGCTGGATGCGACCGATCGTGAAGGGTGTCGCGCCGCCGCCATGGGCGAAGGCGATGCGAAGATCGGGCAGTTGATCCAGAACGCCGCCCATCATGAGCGAGCACATGGCCGTTGCGGTCTCGGCGGGCATGCCGACCAGCCATGGCAGCCAGTAGTCGGGCAGTCGCTCGCGGCCGATCATCTCCCAGGGATGGACGAAGATCGCCGCCCCGAGCGAGGCGGCAGCCTCGAGCACCGACACGATGGCGGGGTCGTCCAGCGTCGCTCCGTTTACATTCGAGCCGATCTGCACGCCGGGCATGCCCAGTTCGAGCACACACCGTTCCAGTTCTCGGATCGCCAGATCCGGATCCTGCATCGGCACCGTGCCCAGGCCAACGAATCGTTGGGGTGAGGCGGCGACGACGCCCGCGATGTGATCGTTGAGCAGTTGGGAGAGATCATGTGCGTGCTGGGGCTCGGCCCAGTACGAGAACATCACCGGCACGGTCGAGAGCACTTGCACCCGCACACCGGTCCGATCGCAGTCGGCCAGTCGCACTGCAGGATCCCAGCAGTTCGACTCGATCTCTCGGAAGACCTGATCGCCGATCATCATCCGCGCGCAACAGGGTGTGTGGTGATCCAGCCGCAGCCAGCCCTCACAGCCGTACCGCTGGGCCAAGTCCGGCCACCGTTCGGGGAGGATGTGTGTATGGAGGTCGATCTTCAGCACGGCTGCGTCCTTGGTCCCCGCCCGATACTCACTCCTCGCCCGCTCGCACGATTCGAACTTCGGGCTCGGTTTCGATTCGGGCAACCGGTGCTGGCTTGGGCACGCGGGTGCCGCAGGCGCAGGTCGAGCGTTTCTCATCGGCCCAGAAAGCCTCCATCGACTCGGTGAAGTGCACGACGATGTCCTTGCAGTCGAACTCTTCGTCCCAGACCAATGCGTGGCAATTCTGGCAGTAGAACTGCTGGTGCTCGGTTTCGCCCGGCGGACGGTTCCGCTCGACGACGATTCCGACCGTGTCAGGACCGCGTTGGGGCGCGTGCGGGACATTCGCGGGGATGAAGAAGGTCTCCCCCTCGCGGATCACATGGCTGACGATGCGGCCTTCCTCAATGGTCTGGACGCAGATGTCCCCCTTGAGTTGGTAGAAGTACTCCTCCGAGCCCGTCTGGTGGAAGTCATTGCGGGCATTGGGTCCGCCGATGACCATCACGAAGAAGTCCTCACCCTTATAGAGGTACTTGTTGGCAACCGGTGGCCGGAAGTCGTCCAAGTGGGCCTGCACCCATGCGGCGACGTCCAGCGGCGGCTGCACAGTGCGGCTTGTCGTGGTACTCATGCGGCGACCCTCCATTGGTCACACTGTATCCACCCGATGGAGAGAGGGGGGTCGTGGGGACATCCCGCCAGCGGTCTTGATGGCAAGGGAACGCTTGGAAACGCTGGGCACCTCTCCCGCTTCGGCGTGGAACGGGGAAAGTTGGACGTCACACACGCTGAGATGGTGGCATGCTGGTTCAGCCTGAGATCTTGGCTGAGCTGCTGAGTTGCCCCTATGGTGGGGCCAGACTCACAGAGTCATCGTGGTCCTGATGAGGAATTCTGACCCATGGATGAGCCGAGGCGGCAACACTTTCCCCCAACGCTGAACACTTGGATCGGTGAGCGGTTGGTTGGCGGCACGATGGGGCGAGGTGAAATCAATCGCCACGTCATGGAGGCCTACGAGGAACCGCTTCGCATCTACTTTCTGGGATCGAGTTGGCGGACGCTCGGGGAGCCCGAGGAAATCGTCAATGGGTTTCTGGCGGACCGACTCGATCGAGCGGAATTCTTCACCAAGTGGCAGGCGAGCGGGAAGCGGCTGCGGCACTGGCTGATCAATGCGCTGCACTTCTACTTGAAGGAGCAGTGGCGCAAAGAACATCGGCATAATGCGGGGCGGCTGGACAGCGGTGGTGATGAAGATGGCCCGCGGGAAATCGCCGATCCGGGCATCGAGGATCGGGTCGTGGACCGTACGTGGGCGCGGGCGCTGGTCGCGGCGGCCTGCCGCGATGCCCAGACATCCTGTCAGGCAGATGGACTCGACGATCACTGGCAACTCTTCATCCGTCATCATCTCGACGGACTGCCCTACCGCGACTGCGCGGCCGAATTTGAAGTCGATCCGAAACGGTGTGCCGTCATGGCAAGAACCGCTGCGGGGCGATTTCGGGAGGCCTTGCAGGAACGACTGCGGCAGGACGGCGTCTCGGACGCTGAGTTTGATGAGGAACTGATGCACTTGCAGGAGGTCATTGCGTGAACGATCAACCGCGAACCATCGATATGAGCGATGAGGACGATCCAGCGTTGCGCACGCTGCTGGAACTCGGCCGGACGCAGGCCACGCGGCCGACGAGCGAGTTGCGGCGGCGCGTATCGGCTGCGGATGGGAACAACTGGCTTGCCGCGGTGCTCGCGACGGACTTCGACGGCAATCCAGTCAACGCCGATTGTGTGCTGTGCACCCCGGACGGCGACATGGACTACCTGAGATCCCAATATCAGTCAGCCAAGCAGTGCTTCCACGCCGCCGGTGACGAGGATGCGCGGATGCGGGGGCTGCTGTGGTATCTGCTGCTTATGGCCGCCGCTGCAGCGCATCATGATGTCATGCTTTCAAGTCAGCCGTCCGCGACGGTGACGGAGGCCCTGCTGGAAGTGGCGCCCGATCTTCCCGACCCGTGGGGCGATCTGGCCGCCCGCGGCGCGATGGCGATGGACTGAACCCACCGACAATGCAGCACCCCGACGCGTCAAGGAGCGGACGCGTCGGGGTGGAGGGTCCAGTAGACCCTTTCGTGCCCTGGCCGCTGGAGAGTGAGCGACCGATTGTGCGTGGCTGCCCATTGCCTTGCACTCCCGAGAGAGCGGCGGCAGGAGCGGCCATGCGCGGGCAACATTGAATGAATTGCGAATATTCGCGGACACCCACCCATATTGGATTACCGGCCTCCTTGGTGGTATGAGCGGGGCGACTCAGGCTTGCAAGGCGGCCCGCATGGCCGCGAGGGTCGCGTCGCTGACGTGGTGTTCCATACCCTCGGCATCCCGTTTGGCGTCGGCGGCGGGGACGCCGATATGGAGCAGGAAGTCGAGCAGCAGGGCATGGCGGCGCCGTGACCGCCGTGCCATGGCGATACCAGTGTCCGTCAGCGTGCATGGGCCATAGGGATCCTTGTCGATCAGCCCCTCGGTACCCAGTCGCTGCAGGATGCGGGTCACCGTGACGTGGCTGACCTCCATCTTGGCGGCGAGATCCTTGACGCGGCACGTTGGTTGGGCCTGAAGGATGTCTTCGATGGCCTCGACGTAGTCCTCGGCGGTCTCGGTCGCGTGGTCGGTGCGGGTTTTTGCAAATGGACTCGGGCGGGTGGTCATTCTTGTTGGCTCGGTTGACTCTGTGAGCGCGTGATTGTAGCATACGCTACATGTCCGTAGCATGTGCTACAGATTTTCCGAAAGGACCGCGACGTGATTGGATGGACGCTGGCGATGTGCGTGGCGGTGGGTGGGGGCTCGGCCTCGCCACTGAAGGTGGTTGCAACAACTGGCATGGTGGGCGATGTCGCTCGGCATGTGGCGGGGGAGCGGGCCAATGTGTCCACCATCATGGGGGAGGGTGTGGACCCGCACCTCTACAAACCCTTGGCGTCGGATATCCGGCGGATCATGGCTGCAGACGTCGTGTTCTACAACGGACTCAAACTCGAAGGCCGCATGGGCGACATTTTCGAGCGGGCGGCCGCGAGAGGCCGATTCGTTCGACCCGTAGCAGCAATGGTGGATGAGTCGTTCTTGCTTGAGCCCGAGGGACAGCCTGGCCATCCCGACCCGCATGTCTGGATGGATGTCAAGGCGTGGATGGCAGCGACTGATGCGGTGGCCATCGCCATGTGTCAGGCCGATCCAGATGGTTGCGACACCTTCAAGAAGAACGCTGCCGCGTACCGGGTGGAACTTGCGGCGCTGGACAACTATGTCCGGACGGTGATCGCCAGTATTCCTCCGGGACGCCGTGTGCTGGTCACGGCGCACGATGCATTCAATTACTTCGGTCGAGCCTATGGCATAGAGGTTATGGGTATTCAAGGCATCTCGACCGAGTCCGAGGCTGGGCTGGCTGATGTCAATGCCATCGTCTCCATGTTGGTCGACCGAGAGGTTCCGGCGGTCTTTGTCGAATCAAGCGTGCCGGACAAGTATGTGCGGGCGCTTGTCGAGGGCGCTGCTGCCAAGGGACATGAGGTGGTTGTTGGTGGCGAATTGTTTTCTGACGCCATGGGGCGGCCGGGATCCTGGGAGGGAACCTACCTTGGCATGATCGATCACAACGCGACGACCATCGCAAGAAGTCTCGGTGGTACCGTTCCAAGCGGTGGCCTGCGAGGCGAGGCGGCGAAATGAGTGTTGTTCAACCTTCCGCTGTGCTTCACCGTGGGATGGACCATGACGATGCCGCGGCCTTGTCGATACACGATCTCACCGTGGCCTATGACCGTCGCCCGGTCTTGTGGGATGTCGACTTGGATGTGCCAGCAGGCTGTCTCGCCGCGATTGTCGGCCCCAATGGGGCTGGCAAGAGCACACTGATCAAGGCATGCCTTGATCTCATCCCCCGGGTGTCTGGCGATGTGCGGATGTTCGGGAAGCCATGGCGGTCGGTTCGACAACGGGTGGCATACGTGCCGCAGCGGGAAACAGTGGACTGGGACTTCCCGGTCAGCGCGCTCGATGTGGTGGCCATGGGTACTTATGGCCGACTCGGTTGGCTTCGACGAGTCGGCCGGGAACAGAAACGTGCCGCGATGGAGGCCCTTGAACGTGTCGAGTTGGTGGAGTTCGCGAACCGTCAGATCAGCCAACTCTCCGGAGGTCAACAGCAGCGTGTGTTCCTGGCTCGGGCGCTTGTGCAGGACGCCGATCTCTATCTCATGGACGAGCCGTTCGCATCGGTCGATGCAGCCACCGAACAGGCGATCGTGGCGGTGCTTCGTGCGCTCCGCGAGGGCGGGGCGACGGTCATCGTAGTGCACCACGATCTGCAAACGGTGGCGGAATATTTTGAACACGTCATTCTGCTCAACATGCGCGTCGTAGCTGCGGGCCGGATGGACGAGACTCTGACGGCGGCGCACCTGAGAGCCACTTATGGCGGACGGCTCACGCTGTTAGAGCAAGCGGCGACTGCCCTCGGCCGCCTCACCCGGGACGGCTGAGTCGTGCTTGCAACATCTTCACTGATCGAGATTCTCCTGCTGGTGGACTGGAACACACGTGTTGTGGTCATCGGAACGGCCATGCTGGGGCTCGCGTCCGGAGTCATTGGAACGTCCCTTGTGCTTCGCAAACGTGCGCTCCTGGGTGACACCATCAGCCACGCAATGCTTCCTGGAGTGGTAGCCGCCTTCCTCATCATGCAGGCATTCGGGGGGGGCGGCAAATCGCTGCCGGGCTTGCTTGTTGGTGCGGCAATCTCCGGTGCGATGGCGGCCTGGCTGGTGCCAGTTCTTCGTAGAGCAACTGGTCTCAAGAACGACGCCATCATGGGTGTCGTGTTGGGTGGCGGATTTGGATTGGGAATCGCCATGCTTGGTGTTGCTCAAGGCCTTCCTGGTGGCAATCAGGCTGGGCTGGAGTCCTTTATCTATGGACGTACCGCATCGATGGTGCACAGCGATGCAATCGGGATCGGTGTGGTGGCGGTGGTTACGCTCCTGATCGCAGTGGGCCTTGCCAAGGAATTCAGGTTGCTCTGCTTTGACGAGTCCTTCGGGCGAGTGCTCGGACGGCGCGAAGACTTGTTGGACTGGCTGCTCATGCTTCTGGCCGTGACGATCACAGTTGTCGGGTTGCAATCGGTCGGGTTGATTCTGGTGATCGCCCTGCTCATCATTCCGGCCGCAACCGCGAGGTTCTGGTCGGATGGATTCGTTCGGATGATGGCGATCGCGGGCGGCGTCGGGGCAATGTCCTGTTGGGTCGGGGCGTCCATCAGCGCAATGGCACCGAAACTGCCCGCTGGGGCGATCATTGTACTCACGCTCGCTACGGTGTTTGCTGCCTCCATGATCTTCGGCTCGCGTCGAGGCGCCATTCGTCGTTGGTATCGGGCCTGGGGGCTGTTGCGGCGAACGTCCAGACAGCACCTTCTGCGAGCTGCGAGTGAGGTCATGGAGATCTCATCCGCCGAGCAGTGGTCTCTGGACGATGTTCTGGAAATGCGAAGTTGGACCAGACATCAGTTGCAGCGGTTGCATCGCCGGACCCGGATTGCCGGTGACATTGCGCCGACTTCGAGTGGCGCATGGCGAATGACTGAGCGTGGCCGGGCCGCTGCTGATCGGGTTGTTCGCAATCACCGACTGTGGGAACTGTTTCTCGTGCGATATGCCGACATTGCCGCATCCCACGTTGATCGTGATGCTGACCTTGTCGAGCATGTGCTCAGCGCGGAACTTGTCGCAGAACTTGAGCGATCTCTCGGCCAGGGCGATGCGGTGCCAATGAGTCCCCATCCGTTGCGTGGAGGGACCGCAACGTGACATTGGACTATGACGGCTGGATCATCCTGATCGGCATACTGACCGCAGTTGCGTGTGCGCTTCCGGGCACATGGCTGGTTGTGCGTGGCATGGGCTTGATGGGAGATGCCATTTCGCATGCGGTTCTGCCAGGAATCGCCATTGGCTTCATGATCAGCGGTTCACGCGAAGGAGGCTGGATGTTCGCAGGGGCGGCCATCTCAGGTGTGGCTGCAGCCCTGCTGTCGCAGCTCGTCCACCGGTGGGGGCGAGTTGAACATGGTGCTGCCATGGGCCTGGTCTTTACGGCGTTCTTCTCGCTTGGGTTATTGCTCATTGTGCAGACTGCAGACACCGTTGATCTCGATGCCAATTGTGTGCTGTATGGGGCGATTGAAATGGCGCCGCTGGATGTCGTCACAGTCGGCGGGTGGCCGATGGATGTGGTCGGGTTGAGTGCCACGGAGGTGCCCCGCATTGTGCTTCCCTTGGCAGGGATGGTGCTGCTGAACCTGCTTGTCATTGTCGTGCTGTACAAGGAACTTCTGCTTGCGGCCTTTGATGCGTCGCTCTCATCAACGCAGGGGTTTGATGCCCGGTGGCTGCACTATGGTGTGATGGCCTTGACGGCCGCGACCTGTGTGGCGTGCTTTGAAGCGGTCGGCAGCATCATTACAGTGGCACTCATCGTCGCGCCGCCGGCCACGGCGCTGCTACTGAGTCGGCGCATGTCCGTGGTGCTGCTGTTTTCCGTGATCATCGGAGCCGCCGCGGCGGTGCTTGGGCATTTGAGCGCCATCACGTTTCCTGGGTGGATCCTTGGCGGGCAGGTTGATACGTCGTCGGCGGGCATGATGGCCGTCTTGGCGGCGGTGTTGTTTGTGGTCGCGGCGATGGTGGCTCCGCAGCGAGGCGTGGTGTCGAAGTGGATATTTCGTCGCCGGCAGACCGCGAGAATTGCGGTGGAAGATGCGCTTGGACTGTTGTTCAGACTTCAAGAGCGAGCAATTGCGGCAGATGAGGACGTCGTGACGCGACTGTTGCATTCGGACGTCCGTGTCGGGCCGCGGCGGGCGGCCGGAGTTCTATCAATGCTGCGTCGGGAGTCGCTGGCGGCACTCAGCGACGGTCGCTGGGCGCTTACGGGTCGTGGCAACCAAGAGGCGATGACGCTCATTCGAGCGCATCGCCTGTGGGAAACATACTTGGCCGGCCGGTCAAGCATTCCGTCCAGCCATCTCCACGGTGCAGCAGAGCGTCTCGAACATGTGACCAGCGATGGCATGATGTCGGCGCTGCGTGACGCGGTTCACGATGCCACTGAGGATCCACATGGTCGACGGATTCCGCCGGTGTAATCTGCGTCCCCATCGCCGCAATTGATAGCATCTCCCCCCATGACCTTGCATTGGCACGCTGCTGAACGTGGATATGACGAAGCGTTGACTGGTGATCAGACCGCGAGAGGGCTGTATAGATCGGTCTTTGAGATACTGGGCGGTCTTGATCACGATGAGGTCTGCCGCCGGGAACGATTGCAGAAAGTCTCTCTGATCAACCAAGGCATCACCTTCACCGTGTACGGTGGCGAGGAGGGCACCGAGCGGATCTTTCCATTTGACTTTGTCCCTCGAATCATCGGGTCCGATGAGTGGGCGACGCTTGAGGCTGGACTGATCCAGCGAGTCACCGCGTTGAACCTGTTTCTGGAGGATGTGTACGGCGATCAGCGGTGTCTTCGGGAGGGTGTCGTACCCTTCGATCTGGTGTTGTCGCGGAGCGATTTTCGGCGTGAACTCGTCGGTACTCGCCCGCGGCATGGCATCTTTACACACATTGCCGGCATTGATTTGCTGCGGGATGAACAGGGTGGTTTTCTGGTGCTTGAGGACAACTGCCGTTGTCCGAGTGGCGTCTCCTATGTGCTTGAGAATCGCAACTTGCTATCTCGGGTGTTCCCAGAGATCTTTGCCAAGTACGGCGTGCGGCCGGTTGATGGATATCCGCAGATGCTGCTCGAGGTGCTCAAGTTCGCAGCGCCGAGAGGGCGCGAGCGGCCGTCCGTTGCGGTCTTGACCCCGGGGCTCAACAACAGCGCCTACTTTGAACACTCCTTTCTCGCCCGAGAAATGGGCGTTCCGCTAGTTGAAGGCCGAGATCTGATCGTCGAGAACGACCAGGTGTCGATGCGGACGACGCGGGGACGGCAACGAGTTGATGTTCTATATCGCCGCATCGATGACGAGTTCGTCGATCCCGTGGTGTTCAACTCGACGAGTCTGCTCGGGGTGCCGGGCCTCATTCACGCATGGAGAGCCGGAAACGTCACGATTGCCAATGCGCCCGGGGCTGGTGTTGCAGATGACAAGTCAATCTATCCATACATGCCAGATGTCATCCAGTTCTTCCTGGACGAAGAGCCATTGCTGGCACAAGTCCATACATGGATTGGGCGACGCGACGAGGATGCCCGGTACATTCGCGAGCACCTTGGTGAACTTGTGGTGAAGTTGACCGATGGAGCCGGTGGATACGGCATGTTGGTAGGGCCAGCGTCAACGCGGGAAGAAATTGTGCGCTTTGCAGAGGTGTTCGACGCGGATCCGGGTGCCTACATCGCGCAGCCACTCATTGAGTTTTCCTCTCATCCGACGTGGGTCGGGGATGGATTCGCCCCGCGCCGCGTGGACATGAGACCGTTCGTGCTCTATGGCGAGTCGATCCGCGTGGTGCCTGGTGGCTTGACGCGGGTAGCCATGGAGGAGGGATCCTATGTTGTGAATTCTTCTCAAGGCGGTGGCAGCAAGGACACATGGGTGCTTGCGGAGGAATTGGTTCCATGAGCGCAATGCTCTCTCGCTCAGCGGAAAACATCTATTGGATGGGTCGTTATCTCGAGCGGGCTGCCAACTTGTGTCGCAGCTTGTTCGTGGCCGAACAGTTGACGGTCGAGATTCGCGGCCTGGCGGCTGATCAAGCCATCGCCTTCTGGGCTGGGTTCGAGCATGTATTTCCCGGCTCCCCCCCCATTGCTGAGTACAGCGACGTGGATGATGCGAGGATGTTCGGACTGCATTCGTATCTGCTTGGACAGAACAACAGGCTTTCTGTTGCAGCCTCCATCCACAATGCCCGCGAGAATGCCAAGGCTGTTCGGGAGTATCTCACGCGCGAGGTATTCGAGCAGATTAATGAGTGCTGGCTTCATCTCGAAGCGGGGATCCTGGGTGAAGCAAGTCCTGACATCTTGCTCGGCCAGGTTCAAGAGGCCGTTTTTGGAATCGGCGGAGCGACGGGGCGGACCCTCATTCGAGATGAAGCTTGGACGTTTCTGGACCTCGGCGTCATGTTGGAACGCGTGTACCGTGTGCTCTTGTTGCTTCGACATCGCATACCGTTGTTGACAGAAACGCCGCCAGACATCGACATTCCTGTTCACCATGCGGTGCTTCGAGGCGTTCTTCGCTCAGCCGGATCTCTCGAAAACTACCGCCGCGTGCGGGGCGCAGAGGTTACGCCGCAAGGAGTGTCCAGCTTTCTGATGTTCAATTCCGAAACGCCTCACAGCGTCGCGTTTGGTGTCGCTCACATGGAGAAGGATCTATTTGAAATTGAGCAGGGCGGATTGCTGGCCGAGTCAGCACGGCTCGTTGGTCGGTTGGCCTCAATTATCAGATATGAGGAGCAGGAATTGCTCGGGCGGCACGACTTTGCTGCCGTGTGCGATGGTCTTGCCGTTGATGTTGCTCACATTCATGAATCTCTGACCAGACTGTACTTTACGGTGTAGCCCATGTTGCTTGAGATTGCACATCGCCTCCGCTTCCAATACTCAACCTTTGTGCGAGAGTCGCACATGGAGATCCGTGTTGAACCGCGTACGCAAGAGAGTCAGACGCTTCATGACTTTGAATTGGCTATCGGTCCACATTCGCAACCAAGTCGGCACGAGGATTGGCTCGGAAGTGCGATGCACTGGTTCTCGATTACGGACTATCACGATCGCGTGGAGGTGGCGTGTCGCTGCTTGGTCGAGACGACCCAATCGACCGTTGATCCGCTGGGGCTTGCTGACCCGCTACCCGGACTGGAGCCAACGCTTACTGACTGGGACTTTCTGCAGTTTGGCGGTCCAGTCGTCAAGAGTGCGCTGCTCACGGAGTTGTCCAACAAGATGGAACTCTCTGGCTGCGAGACGATCGGAGCGTCTCTGGAACGACTGGCTGAGTCGCTGGGCACCCATCTGGCGTACCGCCCGCAGGTGACACATGCCCACTCAACCAGCGACGACGCGCTTGCCGCTGGAGCCGGTGTGTGCCAAGACTTCTCGCATGTCGCTTTGGCGCTGCTGCGGCTCAACGGCATCCCGTGCCGGTATGTGAACGGATACTTGCACATCGAGCATCCTGTCCGTCCCTCGGAGAGCCACGCTTGGATTGAGGTGTGGTCACCTTCGGTTGGCTGGGTTGGATTTGATCCGACCCACTCATGCAGTATCGGTGAGCCATATGTGGTTGTTGCCTATGGGAGGAACTATGACGACGTTCCCCCAAACCGAGGCATCTTCCGCGGTGCTGCCGAGGAGGCCCTGACGGTGGAGGTTATCACCACCCCTGTCGAGCGACGCGAACGCCATCATGTCAACAGCCCGCTCATCATGGAAGTTCCGGTGTTTGCCGAGGCCCCGGACCATCAAGTCGGCCACGAGCAACGTACCGATGAGGCCGCTGCGCAGCAGCAGCAATAGCCCGCAATTCCGTTGTGCGGTATCGCGCCCTCATCGCCCCAACAATCTAGGTAGCCACTCATTGTGCTGCCTCTCCGCAGTTCTGGCCGAGTCGGAAATGAGGTGGGGTTTGTGGGGCAACCATTCGCGATAGTTTGGTGGGTGGCCGAGGGATGGCGCGGGTGAAGTGCAGCAACCCCCGGCCGGGGCCGGGGGTTGCTGGGTTCAAGGTGAGATGGGGGTGAGATCAATTCATGGAGAATCGATACTCCGACATACCGCTGGCGCAGGTCCATGCGGTATTCCACTCGGACGGGGCGGTGACAACCGACCAGTTGCCGGCTGCGATCGTCCACGTTGCCTCGGCAATCGTGCCCGGTGCTGCCGCGACGTCCATGTCTACCGTGCCAGCATCGAGGTTGACAAGCAGGATGACCGTGCCCATCTGGGAGCCGATGCTGAAGTCGAAGGTGCCTCCGGCATCGACATCGGTGGATGTCCACCAGTCGAGATCGCGGTAGGTGCCTCCGGTCGGGCCCTCAATGTAGACCGACAACTCGCCGCAGATCACGTCGCCCAGTGAGAGCGGAGTGAAGGCGGGCGCGAGCATGTTGCTGCCGCCGTTGCAGTCGGTCTCCGAGTCATCGCCGTCCACGAAGCAGACGCAGCCGAAATCGGACTCATTGACGTTGGAGCCAGTGCACCCCCCGTACGGGGTGGGGCAGGTGTAGGTGGCACATGATTCGCCAGCGACAAACGTGCCGCCGAGCGAGGCGCAGTCGGCCGGGCTCATATCGCCCGCGCACTGAGAGCCGACGCAGCAGGCTGCGTCCGGTGTCGTCGATCCGCTGAGCGTGACCGCATAGTCATTGTCGCCAATCGCACACGTGGGCTGGTCCCAGTCCGCTGGGGCGACAAAGACGGAGTAATTGCCACCTGCCGGGAGCGTGACGGTCACTGTGTCTTCTTGATACGCCTCGGCAACGAAGTAGTCGACGAAGGCCAACGCATCATTGTCAACGACACCTATGAGGAGACTCAACTGACCGCCACCGGAGACGGTCCAGTCGCCACCAGCCGAGTTGTCGAACAGGTACCAGTCGGTGTCTCGGTACGTGAGATCTTCGCCTGAATCACCACAGCCGAGGCAGGTGTAGACGGAGGCGAATCCGCAGATCGTTTCGCCATCGGCGATGTTGCCGTAAGAGGGCGGGTTCGCGTTCCCGCCGCCATTGGGGTCACCGTTTGGATCAGTGGTGTCTTCCTGACAGGGAACGCCCTCTGGAGTGGCGCCATCTGGGCATCCGCCCCAGCCGCAGAGGCCGTCCGTGCAGACCGTGTCATTGCCTTGGAATGTGCCGCCGAAGGCTTCACAATCTTCCGGGAGCAACCCGTCGAGGCAATCCGTAAAGCCGACGCAGCAGGCTCCAGGTGAGGGCTGCGGGCAGGCTGCGGCATCGCAGTCGATGCCGTCGCCGGAATAGGTGCCGCCTGCAGCGGTGCACTCGTCAGGCGTACCAACGGTACAACTGCCGTCGGTGTAGCAGCAGGCTCCGCCGTGGCACTCGTCGCAGGTTGATGTGTCGCCGAGCCAGTCGCCCATGCAATCACTTTCGAGCGTGTTCTCATCGCAGCCATCTACGCCGTAGCAGCAGGCGCCGCGGGGCTGGCAATCCGCACCATAGGAACCAATGGCAGTCAGCAGATCGTCAACCGTTACAGCACAGTCGCCGTTCGGCGGCGGGTCGCAGTCGCCCAATGGGCGGAATGTTCCATCGCCTACTTGTCCGTAGGTTCCGATGATTCCGAGAATGTCATCGACACCAACAAGGCCATCGCCCGTCACGTCCGCCGGGCAGGAACCCAGTGGCAGGTCACAAGGATCGCCAGCGCCACCCATGACGCGAATCGAGATATTTGTCGCTTGAGTCTGGTAGTTGCCTGGCATGCCGAAGCCGCCCCCAGGGTTGGCTTGCCAGCAGTTGCCATCGCCGAGGAATGAGGTTGTCAACCCGGTCTGGCCGTTGACGCCAAACTCGTTCGATGGAATCAGCGTGACCATCTGCATGTCGGTCGTCAACCCCCACGTCCCATCGATCCGAACAAGGTCGCCATAGGCCTGCCCCGCCCAGTCCCCGTCAAGCGTGACTGGCCCGTCGGCTGAGGCATAGCCAACGAGGTTGGCGGCCGCATCGTCGATCGAGAGATAGAAGTTGGCCTGTACGCCGGTCACCATGTCGATGGCGGTGTAGCCGTTCCATCCGGAAATCACCGCGGCGACCGAGGTCGCTGCGTAGCCGCCACTGTTGTCAAAGTCATCAATGGCAGCGATGTTGTAGATCGAATAAGCAGCCTCGAAATACTGGCTGGCCAACATGTTGCTGGTATCGACGCTGCTGCCGTCGTTGGCGCCAACTTGGTCCATCAGCGGAGTGCCCGCCTGAAGACCGCTCGCCAAGGCGATCGCGCCGATCAGTGCTGTGTTTGTGGTGTACACGAGTCTCGCTCCTTCTCAATTTTCTCTTTTTTTCTCTTTCCATGCCCCCGCCCCAATAAATGGGCTGGACGCTGCGATTCACTGTACACGGCAGCGGCCGTTCAGAGAAGGGGCAAAATGAGCGAGGGGGCGGGTTTGAGGGCCTCGGGCAGGCTTGACTTGGCAAACCGATGCCCCAATTCCTCCAGGATGCCCGGAATGCACCGCTGGCTGGACAGCAACAGCTCGCTAGCCATCCCGCCCAGCATGAGCTGGAGTGCCCAGGACGGGGCCGGGAGGACCGCTGGTCGCCGCCACGCGTGGGCTAGGGCCTTGGTGAATATCCGATTGGTCACGGGATATGGTGAGACAGCATTGACCGGTCCGCTGAGTGTTGCATCCCGGCAACTTCGGAGAATGATGTCCACCAGATCGGCCAACGCGATCCAACTCACCCACTGTCGCCCGTTCCCCAGCCGCCCTCCCAAGCCGCAGCGGAAGACAGGCTTCATGCGGGCCAAGGCGCCACCCGAGTCTGACACCACCATGCCCATTCGAAGACTGACACGCCTCGCGCCCACCCGTTCGATGGGTTCACCTGCCTGCTCCCACGCGTAGGCCAGTCCGGCGAGGAAGCCTGTTCCCCGCGTCGCGCCCTCCGAGAGAATCTCGTCCCCGCGATTGCCATACCAACCAATCGCAGAGGCCTGCACAAAGGTGGCGGGGGGTGCGTTGAGTTGCTGCAGCGCCTCGACCAAGAATCGGGTTCCATCGACCCGACTGCGAAGCAACATCTCTCGCCGAGCTGCGGTCCAGCGTCGATCGGCAATGCCGGCGCCGGCCAAATGTATGACGGCATCGACGCCCTCGAGCCGCTGGTCAGGGCTGAAAGATGCCTTTGGATTCCACTGCACTTCATCGGACGCGGCGGGTGGTCTCCGCACCAGTCGCAGCACCTGCGCTCCGTCCTGATCCAACTGCCGCCGCAACGCGGTCCCGACCAGACCAGACGCACCGGTGATGGCGAACACGGGCCTCTTGCTATGCGGCGTGTCCATTCTTGTGTTCGTCGTCACTCATGTCCTTGAGCCGTTGCAGACCGCGATACTTCCAGTTGTTCACCGTCGAGACGGGGACGCCCAGCGACTCGGCGGCTTCCTGATAACTCAGCCCGTGGCAGACTACCAGCCGGACGGCTTCACGCTCGCTCGGGGGCAGCGTGTTGAGTCGATCGGTCAACTCGCGGCCGAGGTCGGGGCTGGTTTCGGACTTGGCGTTGCCGGCGCGACGATCGCGGGGCTCGGCATGCGCCGCTTCGAGGAAGCGATTGAATCGCTGTCCACGGTTGTACCGACGCTTGATGAGGTTGTCGGCGATCTTGATCAGATAACTGATCGAGATGACATCGAGTTCCTCTAGGTGTTTCAGTTGCAGGAGTCTGGAAAAGACTTCCTGGGAGATGTCTTCAGCGGTCTCTGCCGGCAAGGACTTGCGGGCGAAGCAAAAGACACGGGTGTAGTACTGCTCAAAGAGATCGAGTACGAGGTCGGCACGCTTTTGGGTGATCTGCACGGAACTGCTCCTCGGTGCGGCTCCCGTTGGCGGTCATGGCCAATCGGGGCTGGGCTGCTGTGAGGAAGCCTCTGCATACGCGGCAGGGGCTTTCGGGAAACAACGCTGGGTTGGCCGGGCCGGGGCCTGTTGGTGCGGCGGAATGTCGGGCTGGCATTCGGTTGGGCGTCGCAAGAGTGGGGCCTGTTATTCTCCTGTCGGGCTGGATCCTTGATTCGGGTCTCCCAAGACTGATCCTTGGCAAGATCCCATGAGTGGGTTCGGAGCAATCCGACCGCCGGTTCCCCGACGGGACGATTCCTTCATCAACTACTATTGAGAAGTCCATACAAGTGTGTGCCTTGTTCGGACTTTTTGTCATCAACAGCAGTTTTCCGCCGCCAGTGCCCTCACAGTGAGATTGTGATGAAACAGACAGCGATTCTTGGTGGGGGCATGGTGGGCTGCGTAATGGCCCTTGACATGGCTTCAGAGACGGATCGTCGGGTGGTTCTGTTCGATCTGGACCCGGGAAAACTGGATTTTGCTCAAGAACAGAACAGCAACTTGCAGGTGGCGCAAGCAGATCTGTCGTGCCCTGATACGGTCCGACGGATCGCCTCGGAGGCAGATTTGGTGCTTGGCGCGCTGCCGAGTCGGTTCGGCCATGCGGCCCTCAAGGCCGTGATCGAGACCGGTACGCCCTACTGCGACATCTCCTTCATGCCCGAAGATGCGTGGCTGCTTGACGAGATGGCCCGCCAAAGCGGCACGGTCGCGGTGGTAGACTGCGGCGTGGCCCCCGGCATGAGCAATCTCCTTGCCGGCGTCGCGGCCAACCGGCTGTCGCCCTGCCACTCGATCGTGATTCGGGTGGGTGGGCTGCCAATCGCCAGAGACCTGCCCTGGCAGTACAAGGCCGGCTTCAGCCCCTACGACGTCATCGAGGAGTACCTGCGGCCCGCGCGCATCGTCGAGCAGGGAGAACTGGTCGTCCGAGCGGCCCTCAGCGAGCCGGTCTTCGTTGACTTCCCCGAGACCGGCACACTCGAGGCCTTCAATACCGACGGACTCCGCAGCCTGACTGAGACATTGGAGGTGCCCAACATGCTCGAACAGACCATGCGATATCCGGGCCACCGCGACCTCATCTGGGCCATGCGGGAAACGGGCCTGCTCAGCGACGAGCCAATTGAAGTCAACGGTTGTCAGGTCAGCCCACGCGACGTGACGTGCCGACAGTTGTTTGCCAAATGGACCTATGCGCCCGGCGAGGCTGACCTGACCGTCATGCGGGTCGAGGCAGAGGGCGATCTGAACGGCGTCCCGACGCGGCTGCGGTGGGACCTCTACGACGAACTGGATCCGAGCACCAATTGGACCAGCATGGCCCGCACGACAGCCTTTCCCGCGACGATCATGGCTCGCATGATCGAATCGGGTCTTGTGAACACGCCCGGCGTGCACCCTCCGGAGATGCTTGCGGGCGATGAGCGGGTGCTGGACACGATGCTGCAAGCGCTGGCGGCGCGTGGGGTGGTATACCGAGCCCTCGCGGAACCAATTTCTTCAGACTGAGTGGCCTGGACGCAGCACCTTCGCCCACTCGGGCGAGGGTTCGCCCAACATGTCATCAACAATCAGCGTGGCGGTGCCGGGCGCGAGCGTGACTCCCATCATTCCGTGGCCGGTGGCGATCCAACTCCCTGCGGCCCCTCGACCGATGACCGGTAAACCGCTCGCAGTACATGGACGAAGTCCGCACCACACATCGACGGACTCGGCCACCTCAATGCCCGGCAGAAAGGCTTGGGCGCCAGCCATCAGTTGCCTGAGCCGCGCTGGGTTGAGGCGATGGTTGAATCCGGACAATTCTAGGGTGCCCGCGACCCGCAGCAGCGGACCCATTGGTGTGATGCCAACCTTCGGCTCTCGCAGGACCGCGGCCATGGTGGGGGCGTTTGGCATTCGCAGCATGCAGTGGTATCCCTTGGCTGGCTGCATCGCCACATGCACGCCGATCGATCGAGCGAGCGAGTTCGACCAAACCCCAGCAGCGAGCACCAGCCGCGTGGCCGACATCGTCTCGCCAGTGCTCGTCAGGGCGTGCCACCCGTCATCGCCTCTGCAAATGGCCTCGACTGTGCATTCACGACGGAGTTCACCGCCAAGTTCGCCAATCCGCGTCCGCACAGCGTCACACAACGCGGCCGGATCGAGGCACATGCCATTCTCGTGAATGACCGCGCCCAACACGTCCTCACTCCAGGCAGGATCGCGGTGCCGCAGGTCTGCGCCGGAGAGACTGGTGGTCCCGAACCCCAGCCGATGCAGCCAGTCCGTCTCCGCTTCGGCCTCTGCCTGCCCAGCGATCGTCCGCCAGATGTCTGAGACGCCGGCCGGGGCGAGCGTGGCCGCTGGGCCGAGTTCCTCGGCCAGCGCATCGAATTGTTCGCGACTGATCCGCGAGAGGCGGCCCAGAACCTCCATGCTCTGCGCGTACCAGGACGGCGTGCAGGCTCGCCGAAAGGCAATCAGCCATCGCAGCAGCGGTAGGCTCGGCCGCGGGGGAATGTGCAGCGGACTGCGACGATCCAACATCATGTGCAGCGCCCTTGGCGGCACCGCCGGCGAGGGGATGGGTGGGTGTCCAGGCGCGATCTGCCCGGCGTTGCCGCGGGAGGGACTGACGTGGTCGGGGCCAGCATCCAGCACCGTGGCGCCCAGCCCGCGGCGAAGCAGCGTGTGGGCGATCATCAACCCAACGATGCCCCCACCGATAATCAGGACGCGGTCTGGCACTGCGTTCGCCATGGAGACCATGCTACGGTGCCGCTGCGGGAGTGATCAGGAGGCCACCCATGGCATTTGGAATTGGAATTGTCGGTGCCGGCGCGATCGGCAGGGTCCATGCCCAGGGCATCGCTGACGCCGGTGGCGCCGTGGTCGGATTCTGTGATGTTGACATCGACAAGGCCAACGACGCTGCGGCCGAGTTTGGGGCCACTGCCTGGTCGGATGCCGATGAGATGTTCGGCAGCGAGCCGGTCAATGCCGTCGTCATCGCCGTCCCCAATGTGCTGCACGCGCCGCTGGCGGTCGCAGCGCTCGAGGCCGGCAATGATGTGCTGCTGGAAAAACCAATGGCCATGAACGTGCAAGAGTGCCAGCACGTGTTGGATGCGCGGGATCGCAGCGGACGTGTGTTGCAGGTCGGATTCGTCTGCCGATTTGCCGCGACTGTTTTGGCCGCTCGCAAACACATTGAGGCAGGGCGACTGGGGCACATCTATCAGGCCCGGGCCGTCATGCTCCGCCGACGCGGTATTCCAGGGTTGGGCCGCTGGTTCACCGACCGATCGATGTCCGGCGGCGGCGTCTTGATCGACTTGGGACCGCATCTGATCGACTTGGTGCTCGACTTGTGCGGCCGTCCGACAGTCGAGCGGGTCAGCGCCGTGACAAGCAGTCGGTTCGGGTGCCCGCCCATGGGGTATCGCTTCACGGACATGTGGTCGGGCCCGCCGAATCTGGATGGACCCTTCACGGTCGATGACGGCGCGGCGGCCATGCTGCGGTGCGAGAATGAGCTGTCCATTCTGCTGGAAACGGCGTGGGCCTCGCACTTGCCAGATGGCACCATCGGTGACGGCGTCACGCTCCTTGGTGAGCACGGCGCGATGCACTTTGACATTTGGGGCGACCACATCGTGATGGGGACGCAACTGGACGGCGAAATCGTGGACGTCAAACATCCCATTGCGGCGACCGAGGGGTGGGGGACGGCCTTCCAGCGCGAACACGAGTGCTTCCGCAGTAGTTGCGGTGGTGAACCACATGGCCCCACTGGCGAAGCGGGCAAAGAGGTTCAGACCGTACTGGGTGCCATGTACCGCTCCGCCGAGGCGGGGCGTGAGGTCGGGATCGACGACTGATCACCCAGTGGACGCGGCCATCAGCACCACGGCGTCGTACCCGGCATGGGCCACGACCGCGACCGCAAAGCCCCGCATCACGTAGAGCGCGCCCAAATACAGTCCGCTGCATGCGACAAAGGCCACGCCGGCTGGTGACATTGACCCCGGACTGTGATACAGCGTAAAGGCGGCTGCCGTCAGGATCACGGCGGCGATGAGCCCGGTCGCGTGCTTGAACCGCAGCACGTCGACCAGCAGCCAGTGGACGGCGGCAACTCCAGCCATGCGGAACAGCAACTCCTCTGAGAGTCCGGCGCCAATCGCCAGCGTGATAGCGTCCATCGTGGAGGTCGGCGTGATGCCGGCCCGGGGGGCCAAGGTCGTGTCCCACATGACTCCAAGGAAGGCGGCAGCAGCAAGCAGGGGCGCCGCGGCGATGCATCCTTCCACCAACAACACCACCGGATCCAAGAGACGCAGCCGCCACCGCGCGCCGGTGAGAACGTGCCAACTCAACAGCACGGCCAGTACGGCGAGCCCCGTGGCATGCAGCACGAAGACGGGCGACAGGCCGAAGAAGTGCAAGGCCTCACCGATCTGCTCATGCGCCAGCACCCGTGACGCGGTGAGCTTCGCGCCGCCAAGGAGCAACGACACCTCGAGGAAGAGGATCAGCGGGAGCAGGGCCGCGAGGGTTGGAAGCGGCCGTTGCTCGAGCGGGGGGCGGTGTGAATCATTGGAGCGCACGGGCATAGTGTCTCCAAAAACGAAGCGCCCGCCAGTGGCGGGCGCTGAAGAGAACTTGGAATGGGGGCTCAACCAGCCACAGTGGTCTTGAGATCACGCAATCGGCGAGACAAGCGGCTCTTGCGGCGGGCCGCATGGTTCTTGTGAATGGTGCTGGTCGTCGAGACTTTGTCCAATTCCTTCTGGACGGCCCGGAAGGCGGTCTCAGCACCCTCGACGTTCCGGTCGTGGATGGCGTCGAGGAAGTCCTTGATGCACTCCTTGATGACCCGCTTCCGCCAGCGATTGCGGGCGCGGCGGTGCTCGTCCTGACGGATCTGCTTTTTGCGTGCGGGAGTGTTGGGCACCGAGTCGTCTCCAAGAAAGGGCTGGCTCGCCCTCATCGGGAGGGATCGAACCGGAATCGTGAAGTATCTCAGGCTCGGGCTGTCACGTCAACCGAGCGATCCCTGCGACGGTCCGAATTCCCCCCCGGAGGCCCTGTCAGGGCCATGGCACCGGTGATCCGGGTGCAGTACGATGCCCCGCCCCCGAGCGGGTGTAGCTCAATTGGATAGAGCATCGGTCTACGAAACCGAAGGTTGCAGGTTCAAATCCTGCCACCCGCGTTTGACAAGGCCGCACTTCGGTCTGATCACGCAACACAGTCCGCTCAATCGACCGACAGCGGTCTTGTGCACCCCAACTCGCCCCGCTCCGCTGCGCCGATACCCCAAACGTTTCTCTGCTGTCACGACCACACCCAAGGAGCCCCTCCGCATGAGTTGGATTTGCTGGTTCATACCCGTCACCGCCCTGCTCCTCGGGTGCCAATCGATCCCGCACGCTGCGGTGGACGTTTCCGTAGGCGGTCAGGCCGACATCAGCCTGCCCTACACCGCCGGTACCGGCTATTCCTGGTCCCTCGACCGGGAGGGCAGCAATGGGCTCGCCCGCGTCACCGTTTCTGAGTCAGGCCGCGACGCCGACCAAGCGGATCTGCCAGGCGGCCCAGGCCAATCCCGCTGGACGGTCGAAGGCCGCGCCGCCGGCACGGCGGTGCTTGTGTTCACCTATCGCCGACCCTGGGAGGCCGATACATCGCCCGCCAAGACCCGTCGGGTCACTGTGCAGGTACAGTGAGAGTACCTCCGGCGGGCACGGATATACTGAGCGGCTCGACCCGTATGACGACCACTTCCATGACCCAGCCTGAATCGAGCACCGAGCCACGTGGCCAACAAGAGATTCCCCTGCCGGGGCCGGACGTGCTGCGCCGGTGGCTGCGAGACATGATGCTGATTCGCGAGTTTGAGGTTCGCTGCATGCAGGCGTACCAGAACAGGCTGGCCGGCGGCTTCCTGCACGTGTACAACGGGCAGGAGGGCGTGGCAGTCGGCGCTCTTGCGACCCTTCGCCCGGACGATCCGATCATCACGGCCTATCGCGACCATGGGCATGCGCTGGCTCGGGGCATGGACCCGAAGATCGGCATGGCGGAGTTGTTCGGCCGCATTGGTGGGTGCGCCAAGGGCAAAGGCGGGTCGATGCACTTTTTCGATGCCGAACATCACATGTACGGCGGGCACGGCATCGTCGGCGCCCAGGTTCCTCTGGGAGCTGGACTCGCTTTTGCGACCAAGTATTACGATGAGGTCATCGGAGGCGGCACCAGCAGCCATGTGACCCTGTGTTTCATGGGCGATGGGGCTACCAACCAAGGCTCGGTGCATGAGGCGATGAATCTGGCCTCGACATTGAGCCTTCCGGTCATTTTCATCGTCGAAAACAACCTCTATTCCATGGGCACCGCCATCGAGCGGTGCACGGCGGCAGGCCTGGAGTTGCAGGAGCGGGCCCGCGGGTACGCGATGGACTCGGCCATGGTCGAAGGCATGGACGTGCTGGATGTCTACCGTGGCATGAAGCCGCTGGTGGATCGCTGCCGCGCTACGGCACGGCCATGCTTCGTGGATATGCGGTGCTACCGATTCAAGGGGCACTCAATGTCGGACCCCCGGAAGTACCGCACGCACGAAGAAGAGGCGTGCTGGGAGACCAAGGATCCCATCGAACTGCTGGCCGCGCACTTGGTGGATCAGGACCATCTGACCGGCGAGGCATTCAAGCAACTGGGCAAGGACATTCGCGCCGAGATTCGAGCGGCAGTCAAATGGGCCGAGGCCTCTCCGGCCACGCCCATCGACGAGCTGTATCACGACGTCTATACGGACAGGTGGGGGCCGTACACCGGCACGTCCATGCCCGAATTCCTCAATCGTCGCAGCAGCGATCGCGGAGGCGACGATGCGTGAGATTGCATTCCGCGATGCCTTGCGTGAGGCGATGAGCGAAGAAATGCGCCGTGATGAACGCGTGTTTCTGATCGGCGAAGAGGTCGCTCAGTACGACGGCGCCTACAAGGTCAGCAAGGGCATGCTTGAAGAGTTCGGCGAGCGTCGGGTTATTGACACGCCCATTTCGGAGAGTGGTTTCTCTGGCTTGAGTATCGGGGCGGCCATGAAGGGACTCCGTCCGATTGTTGAGTTCATGTCGTGGTCCTTCAGCCTCGTCGCGGCCGATCCCATCTTGAACAATGCCGCCAAAATGCTGTACATGAGCGGCGGTCAGTTCGGCTGCCCGATCGTCTTTCGCGGCAATGACGGCGCAGGCGGCCAACTCGGATCGACCCACTCCTGGTGCGTCGAGTCGCTCTACGCCAATGTGCCCGGACTCAAGATCATCATTCCATCAACGCCCTACACCGCCAAGGGACTGCTGACGCAGGCGATTCGAGACGACAACCCCGTCTTCTGTCTCGAGAGCGAGCGGATGTTGGCGTTGACCGGCGAGGTTCCGGAGACGTCGTACACGCTGCCGATCGGACAGGCCGAAGTCATCCGCTCCGGCGGCGACTGCACGCTCGTGAGTTTCGGCCGGCCGCTGTATTTCTGCATCGAGGCGGCCGAGACGCTCGCCCGGGAAGGCATCGAGTGCGAAATCATCGATGGCAGATCGATCAAACCATTGGACATGGACACGATCGCCGCCTCAGTCAGGCGCACCAATTGCTGCGTGGTCGTGGATCAGTCGTGGTCCTTTGCTTCCATCGGGGCCGAAGTCGCGACGGAGGTGCATCGCCTCTGTTTCGACGACCTTGACAACCATGTGTTCCGTGTCCACAGTGACGATGTGCCAGCCCCGTACGCGAAGGAACTCGAGCAGGAAATGCTCCCGAACGCCCGCAAGATCTGCGAGGCGGTTCGAGCCGCCACCTACACCGCCTGACCCTCTCTTGGCCGAAAGGCTTGCAACATGCCCATCGAAATCACCATGCCGCGGCTCTCCGACACGATGGAGAAGGGCACCATCATCAAGTGGCATGTGTCCGAAGGCGATGCCGTCAGCGCCGGGGACATTCTTGCCGACGTCGAAACCGACAAAGCCACGATGGAAATGCAGGCCTTCGACGACGGCCAGGTCATCACCATCGCCGTGGCCGAGGGTGTCGCTGTGGATGTTGGCGCCGTCGTGGCCGTACTGGCCGAGGAGGATGACGATCCGGCGGCCCTGCCCCCAGACATGGAAGCGGCCGAGGCACCCCCGGAAATGGAAGTAGAAGTGGCCGAGGCATCCCCGACCGCCGCGCCGCACGACTCGGCTGTGGCCCCGCACCGCAAGGTGACACCGATCGCGCGACGTCTGGCAGAGCAGCATGGCGTGGAGCTTGAAAGTCTGGAAGGCTCTGGTCCGGGCGGCCGCATCGTCAAGCGTGATGTCCTCGCTGCCGTCGGGACCAGTGCAGAAATGCGGGCCGCCGTGCCGCCCTCGGCGCACGACTCCGGGTCGTCGCCCGACGTGATCGAGCCGTCCACCATGCCGGTGCCGGTGGTTCCGGTCACTCGAGTGCCCACGCCGCTGGCAACAACCGGCGCGGATCGACGCGAGCCAGTCAGTGGCATGCGGCAGACCATTGCCAGAAAACTGGTGCAGTCCAAGCAGGAGATTCCGCACTATCAGGTGTCGATGGTCTTCGCGATGGACGCCATGGTGGCCCTTCGGAAGGACCTGAATGTTGAACTCGCCGATCAGGGTGTCAAACTCAGCGTGAACGATCTGTTGGTGCGAGCATGCGCGGTGGCCATGAATCGCAATCCACTGATGAACGCATCATGGGATGGCGATGCCATCATCTATCACGGCGACGTCAACATCGGGGTGGCGGTGGCGCTTCCAGAGGAGCGTGGCGGCGGTCTGGTCGTGCCCGTCCTCCGCAACGCGGACGAGCGTAGCCTGCGGGCGATCTCGGCGGAAACAAGAGCACTCTCCGAGAAGGCCAGAACACACGGTCTGACCATCGAGGAAATGGACGGCGCAACCTTCACCATCTCAAACCTTGGCATGTTCGGGGTGGATGCCTTTACGGCCATCATCAATCCACCCAACAGCGCCATTCTCGCCGTCGGGGCGTGTCTGCAGAAAGCCGTCGTGCGTGATGGCGAGTTGGCCATCGGGTGGGAGATGAACGCCACACTCAGTAACGACCACCGCGTCGTGGACGGCGCGACCGCTGCCCGGTACCTCGGCACCCTCAAGGAACTGATCGAACACCCTGCGGCGATCTTGGTCTAAGGGGTCCAGTGTCGCCTGGTGGCCGATCGGCAGCGATCGCCTGATCGCACGCCTTCTCGGCGAAGCCGTGAAGTGCCTGCCACCATTGCTCGCCCGCCCTACGTCCCAGCCAACCGCCGCATCGTCACAATGAATGACCGCACGGTCGTCCGCAGAATGATGTGTGTCAAACCGGCCCAGATCAGCCCGGAGATCAATCCCCCGATGAGCAGCAGCCACTGCAACTGGTAGTGCGTCAGGTCGATCACCGGTAGCATCTGCGTGTCATGCACCGTCACCATGACTGCTGTGATCGGGCACACGGACAACGCCACCGCGCCGGCCATCGGAATCCCACTGCCAAGCGGCAGGGCGCACATGCCGATGATGCCCGCCACGGCAACGCACAACACGGTGGCGATCAGTACAGCCGATACCGAGCGTCGCACCCGCAGCGACCAGTGCAGCCCGACGGCGACACAGAAGGCAGTGAACGGGATCAGTGAGAGCCCAATGCCAAGCAGTCCCCCCCAGGCCGCCAGCGGTTGGGCTGCGGGCTCGCCGTCCGATGCCGCGACAAATGGACCCGCTCCCTGTGACACGATCAACACCACCGCAGTCGCAACCACTGTCAGCATGGGAGGCAGCAGAAGGGGAAACATGCTGCGAACAATGCCGAGCAACTTGCCCTTCAGGTAGGCGGCTGGGCCGATTGGTGTCGTGAGCACCAGATCCAGTGTTCCTTGTTCTCGCTCCCGCGTGACCGCGGCTCCAGCAATGGCCGTTGCAGCCAGCGCCACCAGGGTGATTTCAACGATGAGTACGGCTGCCAGTACAAGCTGGCCGCTCGAACTGGACATGAGGCCGCCGCCAATCAAGGCCAGTAGGACGATCCCCCCGGTGACGCCCGCTCCAGCCCAACCCCATCGCGCGGTGCGTTCGACCCAGCTGGCCGGCCGGCCGGAGGAGGCCCGCCAGGCAATGGGGTTGCGGCCCACAGGTCGGTGAGACCTCGGCGAGGCATCCGAACCAACGGTGCGGCCCAGAATCGGACCAAGCATTCGGACGCGAAGGACGGACCAGGCCAACATCAGCACGGTGGCGATTCCACTGGCCGCTGCAAAGGCGGCCACGGGGTGGCCAAGCCAGAATCTGGTGAAGCCGGGCGCGTACAACTGCGGCGCGGCGACATACTCGGCGGGTCGGAGCACAGCATTCAGCGTCAGGAATGGATTGAGCGGTGTTGTCCAGGTCGTGGTGGTCGCATTGAGGGACCCAGCGAGGGGCGCTTGCCATACGGCGTCGAGTGCCCACGTCGCCATCAACACGATGATGACACCCGCGTAGAAGGCCAGCACCGCGCGGCGTCCACCGGTCCGTGTGGCTGAGAGCATGACCGCGGCAGCGCCCACGACAATGGCAGTGCAGGCGGCGATGCCGGCCGAAATGAGTACCGCCCGCGGGCTGACGCCGCCAAAGATCTGCAGGATCAGCAGGATTGGCAGGGCGGCCACCACAAGCGAGAGGACGAAAAAGATCCGCCCAATCAGGTTGCCCAGCACCATGCCCATGGACGAAAGTGGGGTGGCCAGCAGCAGATCCCAAGTCCTCGGCGAAGACTCCTGCTCGATGGCGCCAGCCATGAAGATCGGTGTCACCAGGCAGATGGCGGCAACCTCCACCATGGCCACCACCTCGAAGACCCCGCCGCCAGCGGCGGCCAAGGCTCGCAGCGAAATACGTCCACCGAGGCTGGTCGTGATCAGCACGCCGATGGCGGCCACGCCGATGAGGATGGCCAGGTACAAGCTCCTGATGGTCTGATGGCGGCGTCTGCGGGATCCTGACAGCACAATCCGCTCCACCAAGGGGCGGAGGTGGGTTTTGGTCACCGGATTGTTTGACGTGCTGGGCATTGGCGGGGGAGGGCGGTGGTCTCGGGACGTCGTTATAGTGGATTGTTCAACTACTGACGGGTTTCAGGGGGCACGCGACGCCGCGGGCTCCTTGCCCCGATTTCACGGCTGGCCACGACACGGGCTGGACCGATTTCTCGACCGATTGGGTCGACACCCGGACTGGGTGATATACGCCAAGTGCTGACAGGAGCGATCACGACAAGATCGTTCGGATCGATTCGGGGGGCGTAGGGGATGAGCGTGGTCGCCAAGTGTGGCCGCTTCAACACGGGCGGGCGTTGCGTCCCGCCATCGGTTCGGCTCAGGTATTTGTGCCTGAGTCCGCGAGGCCGCGGATGCTTCGCGCGTGTCGCCCCGTGGGGCCCCTTCTGGGCGCTTCGGTGGAAGGCTGGTCGGTATGAGGAAGGTCCCATGCCGATGCATGACGTATGGCTCGACACACTGGGAGGCACCCTGCTCGCCGACGTGCCGCTTCTGCTCGCGTTTGATTGGACGGCCGCCTTTGCGGCGATCGCCGGGATTCTTGTTGGCGGCGTTGCGGGTGCTGTCGCGCTCAAAGTGATTGCAGGAAGCGTGATTCGCGGTGCCCGTCAGGAGGCTGACACGCTGCGGCAAGCTGCCACGTCGGATGCCGAGTCCCTGCGGCAAAAAGCGGAACTCGATGCTGAACGAGCAGCCAAGGAGCGAAAGGCCGAGGTCGATCGCGAGGCGGCGGAGGCGCGTGCCGAGATCAAGACTGCGCAGGATCGCGTCTCCAAGCGAGAAGACTCACTCGATGAGAAGCTCGACAGAATCTCCAACCGCGAGTCATCGCTGGACAAGCGGCAGTCAAAGGTGCAGTCCCGGGAAGATCAGGTGGCCGCCAAGGCCGAGACCGTCGAGGCCAGAGATTCTGAAATTACGACCGAACTCTCCAAGATCGCCGATCTCAGCCGGGAGGAGGCCCAGACCCAACTGCTTGAACGTGTCGGTCAGGAGGCCGAGGAGGAGGCGGCCTCTGTCAAACGCGTGATCATCGAGGCTGCAGAGAACGATGCAAAGAGGCAAAGCCGAGAGATCACCATCATGGCGATCCAACGATTCGCCGCCGAGCACGTTGCAGAGTCGACGGTCCGCTCCGTCAAGATTCCCTCCGATGATCTCAAGGGCCGCATCATCGGCCGGGAGGGCCGCAATATCCGGGCGATCGAACGGGCGACCGGGGCCGATGTACTCGTGGACGACACGCCCGGCGTGATTTCGGTGTCCTGTTTCGATCCGATTCGCCGCGCCATCGCCGGCGAGTCACTGGCGAGGCTGGTCGCCGATGGCCGCGTGCATCCATCACGCGTCGAGGAGATTGTCGCCAACGTCAAGTCGGACATGGAAGAGCGAATCAACGAGAAGGGCAACGAGGCCGTGGTCGAGGCCAAGATGCGTGGACTGCATGCCAAGATCGTCGAGGCGATGGGCAAGCTGCACTTCCGGACGAGCTTTGGCCAGAACGTGCTGCGGCACTCAATTGAAGTCGCCTATCTGAGCCAGGTCATTGCCGATCAACTCGGGCTCGACGGGGCCATTGCGCGACGGTGCGGCTTCCTGCACGACATCGGCAAGGCGATGGATCACGAAATGGAGGGGGGCCACCCGGCCATCGGCATGGAATTCGCGAAGCGATTTGGTGAGGAGCGTGAGGAAGTGCTCAATGCCATCGGCGGGCACCATGGTGACATCCCATCAACCAGCGTCTACACGCCCATAGTGATGGCGGCGGATGCTGTTTCGGGTGCCCGACCAGGCGCCCGCAGGGAGTCGATGGAACTCTACATCCAACGTCTCAAGCAGTTGGAGGAGATTGCCTATCAGAGCGGTTCAGTCCGGGAGGCCTATGCCATCCAGGCTGGCCGAGAGATTCGCGTCATCGTAGATTCTGGCCGCGTCAATGACGACGAGGCCTTCATCATTGCCGACAAGATCGCGCGGAAGGTTGAGGATGAGATGACTTTCCCGGGCGAAATCAAGGTGACCGTGCTCCGCGAAACGCGGGCCGAAGCAACCGCCCGCTGAGCGGCGCAGAAGGAGCGAGCGGACATGCCAATCAAAGCAACGGATCTCAAAAGAGGGCAGGCGTTGATCTTCGACGGCCAGCTGCAGATCGTGATTGATACCGATCACGTCAAGCCAGGCAAAGGCCCGGCATACGTTCAGGCCAAAATGAAGAGTGTCGACACTGGCACCATCAAGACGAACCGTTTGAACTCAAGCGACAAACTTGAGGACGTTCAGATCGATCGTCGCACCATGCAGTACCTCTACGACGGAAGCGGCCATGGCAAGGGGCCCTTCGTCTTCATGGATGGCGAGACCTTCGATCAGATGGAGATCGACGGTGATGTGCTCGGGGATCAGGTCAATTGGCTCATCGAGAGCCTTGAGTGCAAGGTCATGGTCTTCGATGGACGGGCTCTTGGCGTCGAGTTGCCTGCGTCGGTGGAGTTGAAAGTCATCGAGACGGCGCCGCAGCCCAAGAGCGCGACTGCCACGAATCAGCTCAAGGAAGCCACCGTTGAAACCGGTGCTCGTATTCGCGTGCCTCCGTTCATTGAGAATGGGCAGCGGGTCAAGGTGAATACCGAAACGGGCGAGTACCTCGGGAAGGCCTGAGTGTTGTGCAGCGTCTGTCTGAAATCAAGTCGTTGCTGGCCGAACACGGTCTGCGGCCTCGCAAACGGTTTGGCCAGAACTTTCTGCACGACCAGAACCTTCTCCACAAGCTGGTCGATGACGCGGGCGTCGGCACCGGCGATCTGGTCGTCGAAGTCGGTCCTGGCACCGGGACACTGACCGAGGCCCTGCTCGATCGCGGTGCTGAGATCATCGCCTGCGAACTTGACGAGGGTCTGGCAGACCTGATCGAGGCACGACTTGGAGATCGCATTCAACTCATCCGCGGCGACTGCCTCGGCCGTGGACGCACGTTGTCGACAGCGATTGTCGAGGCCCTGCAAGGCCGCGCCTTCATGCTGGTAGCCAATCTCCCGTACCAGATCGCCAGCCCGTTGATGGTGGAACTGTTGCTGACGCATCCGGCGTGCGGAGGCCAGTGGATCACCATCCAGAGTGAGGTGGCCGATCGCCTGCTCGCCCAGCCAGGAACGTCGCAGTGGGGCCCCCTTGGCATCATCGTGCAGTGGGCCGCCACCGTCACGCGTCTTGCGAGCCTCCCACCGACCTGCTTCTGGCCCGCGCCAGCAGTCAGCAGCGCTATGGTCGCGATTCGCCCCCGGGCACGAGCCGGCGACATCGATCCAGCGGCATTCGCCCGATTCATCACCACGCTGTTCACGACCAGACGCAAACAACTTGGCGGCGTTCTTGGTCGCGACCTCGTGCAGCAAGCCGGTGTTGATCCGACCTGGCGGTGCGAGCGGCTCAGTATCGATCAGTTGGAGACATTGTTCCGCCTGCGCCCCAACCCGCCGACGTCGCCTCCTCGCCCACACAACGCGGTGTAGCCCGCGAGAAAGTCGCCGCGAATCAGAACCTCGTCTGGCCCAATCGAACGCCGGCGATGGTGTCGCCGCGGATCTGATCGAAGTTGACGTAGAAGATGAGGTCGAAGTCTGGAAGTCGACGTACCAGCGAGGCCGAGACGGACTGGAAGTCATCCTCGGAGAAGTTGTACTGTGGAGCGACCGCCAGCGAGTAGGTTTTCGAAATCTCATACTGCAGTGGGAAGCTCAACAACTGGCCGCGGGCTGCGTTGACCAGATTCGGAGCGAAGTTGGCGTATTCCTCCGGAACTTCGATGAAGCGGTACGCGATGCCAGACCTGAGCCGCGGTGAGTGATCAAAGTTGATCGCGACCGCGGCCCGCGTGAATCCTTCAAGGTCGAGGTCCCAGGTGCCCTCGCCAGAGAATTGAATGGCCTCGGCCGGCCGAAAGTCGAAGGACCCGTTGGCGAAGTTGCCGAAAGAGGACAGCAGTGGGTTGGCGTCATACGTACGGGGTGTGTGCCATCGCCGAGTGGCGTCGCTGGTGCTGAAAGTCGCCGCGATGCTGGTCGTCAGCCAGTCGGCGTCGTACCAGCGTCCAGGGCCACCTCGCTGCGTCTGCAGCCGATGTCGCAGGCCCATCTGCACGGCGCCGCCGCGGGCGGTGGCGTCAACAAGTGGGTCGTAGTCGGGCTCGTCCGTTGGGTTGAAATTCGCGCCGGCAATCCAGGCGCGGGCCCAGGGATCCAGCAGGACACGCAGCCGATTGATACCGAAGGTTTCGCTGTGCACGTCGTTGTAGACGCGCTGGACGGTCGTGGTTGCGTGTACGCCGATGCCGCCGAGTCCACGAAAGTCCTGATCGTCGGCGGCCCCAGTGTCCTCGCTGGAGAGGAATCCCTGCAACTGGGCCGACACAAAGGGTGTGACCTGAACCGGACCGTATTCCAATGGCATCGTCACGTGGTGCACGCTGGCCACGCGGGTGTGCCAGTCACCATTGATGCCCCGCTGGGCCATGGCAAAGGCGAGGTCATTGTTGGCGCCGAAAGCGACATTGGACCCATTGAACACGTTGGGGGACCCATTGAACACGTTGGGGCCGATGCCGTTCTCGGCCGACGTGCCGCCAGGAATAATCGCCTTGAAGCGGCTGAACGAAATGTTGCCGCTGTAGGTCAGGGTCTCAAAGAGGTCCTCGCCGAATCGTCGGAAACTGAATTTTGGGAATTCGTCCAACATGAAGCCCTGTGAGGCAAGCAGCCAATTGTTGGAGACAAAGCGATTGAGTGAATAGTCCACGAGAACCGACATGGACGTGTTGCCCTTGTCCTGCCGGAGATAGAGGCTCGTTTCGTATTCCCGGCGATTGTTCCAGTCGGTCCGTCGCCAGGCATTGACGAAGGTCGAATCTGAAATCCACGACGCCTGCGCGTCAAGTTTCCAGTCGTTCCCCATGTCGATGCGGTCATTGAAGTCAAGGATGCCGCGCCATGTTTGAGGAACTGACTGGACGATGCCGGTACTCAGACGCTCGTCCTTGGCGGTGTCATCATGCACGCCCCACACGGAGAGCCCGCCGTCTTCGCCGCGTCGATTCCACTTCCAGTTCAGCCCCGCCGCCGGTCCCCGCTTGAGGTAGACCGAGGTCTCCAACTCCAACTCATCCTCCTTGAGTGGGTCAAGCCCGAGCAGCGTGGGCAGGTCCCACGTAAGTTCGACACCCATGCCCCGGTAGGTCTCAAAGTCGGTGGAAATGCCAGTGAGCGGCATTCGATCGGCATAACCCTTGAAGTATGGCCAGTACATGATGGGCACATTTCCCAGCCGCATGGTGTTGTGCACCCCGGTGACTTGGATGCGGGTCTCAGTGGGAGTGCCGTCTTCGAGGATGGTGCCGGGAATCTGCTGAATCGTGGCTGTATCGCATCCGATCGAGAGGGTCGGCGTGGCGAAAGACGAGGCGGAGAGTCGGACGCCGCGGCCGTGCCACTGGTCATCAGCAAGTTGGCGAAGTTCATCGGCCCGCGCGAAGACTGGCACGCGACGTTGTCGGTCGTAGGTCCGCAGCACCGCGTCCAGCATGATCGCTCGATCGGTGATGAAGTCGTAGTACATTCGGGTGGCACGGACCACGTAGTCGTTGCGATCCGACTCGGCCACGACGGCGCCTTCGAGGTAGATGCCGCGGACATCATCGGCGGAGAGTGAATTGGCACTGTCCGCAATGCTGCCGGGTTTCACGTACAGCACCGCCCGCTCAGCAGACAGCCGCAGTGGTCCCATTTCATCAGAACTTCGAACAGGCCGGTAGTGCACAATCACATCGCCATCAACCAGCACGGTCGACTCGATATCGCCGGCATCGATGGTGACGTGATCGGCGCTGAAGGCGATGGTGGCGTCAGGCTGCTGCAGCCAACGTCGGCCGAGACGCGGCTTGGTGCGATCGGGCGCCGACACGGCCAGAGGAATGGAGGCGCCCGGCACCGGTACGAAGTGCTCTGGCTCAGGCTCGCGACCCACCACGGTGGGGTAGTCCATCAAGGGCGGGAGCGTTCGCTGCAGTCCGGCGACGTAACTGGCCAGCCGGTCATTGGCCTGTTGCACGAGCGAAGAGAGTCCGCGTGGCGGTCCGGGTTCCAGCAGGGCCATATCCATTACCGTTTCGCCGCGGACGGTCGCCACGACCAGCAGGTTGTTTCCGGTCGGCCCCCGCCCAACGCCCGCGGTGTGTGCAGTCGCCTGTGGGATCCAGAGCGCGACTTGTGTCACCAGCCCGCCGGCGGCTGGGATACGCTCAAACCACATCACCAGTCGAGGCCCTTCGAACATCCAGCCGGCGATCTCTATGCGGGCGTCGCCCTGAAGAATCAGCCGCTGGGTGGACCCGACCTGCCAGTGCCAGCCACGCATGGCCCGCATGGTGATGTCGCCGTCTCGGGGTTCGACAGGCAGGACCAGTCCGCCCAGCGAGTCGCCGCGGGCTGCGGGGATGGCCTTGGCCCTCGCTGCGGCGTGCTCTGTAGTGGCGCCGAATGCAGCGACGCCGACAAGGGCGAAGATCAGTTGCCGGAGGCCGCGCTGCGGATTGGAAGAAGAAGCGCCTCGCACGGAAGTGGACGATACCTCGCCTCCGTGCGCATCGCCACTCGCGTTCCTACTGAAACATTCCAGCCACGAAGGCCGGTGGGTCGAAGGGCTCGACATCCTCAGGACGCTCTCCGACGCCAATGAGTTTGACTGGAATGCCCAGTTCTGTCGCGATCGCCACGACGATGCCGCCCTTGGCGGTGCCGTCCAGTTTGGCAAGAAAGATGCCCGAGACGTCCACCGCCTCAGTGAATCGCCGCGCCTGCACCAGCGCATTCTGGCCTTGGGTGGCATCTAAGACAAGCAGGACATCATGTGGGGCCTCCGGAATGCGTTTGGCCAGGACGTCCCGGATCTTGGTCAATTGCCGCATCAATCCCTGCTCGGTGTGCATGCGTCCTGCCGTATCAACCAGCAAGACATCCACGTTCCGGGCGATCGCAGCATCGATGGCGTCCCACACCACAGCAGCGGGGTCTGCGCCGGCCTCGCCGCGGACCACGTCGACCCCCAGCCGCTGACCCCAGGTCACCAGTTGCTCGATCGCCCCGGCCCGAAAGGTGTCCGCTGCCGCCAGCAGCACTGAGCGGCCGTCGGCTCGCAGCGCGTGGGCAATCTTGGCCACCGACGTCGTCTTTCCCACGCCGTTGACGCCCGTGACGAGAATGACCTGTGGCCGCTCATCGGTCTGGATCAGCGGCGCCTGCGGTCCGAGCCGCTCGGTCAATTGACTCTGAAGAAAGTCAATGGCCTCCTCACCGCGATTCATCCCGCCTGCGGCGGCTTCCCCCCGCATGGTGGAGATGATCTCGCTGGTCGCCTGCGTACCGACATCGGCCTGAAGCAGGCAGGTCTCGATTGCGTCGATGGTGTCCCCGTCGATACGCCGGCCTTTGAGCAGCCTGACCAGCGGACTCCCCATCGTCTCGCGGGTGCGGTTGAGCCCTCGCTTCAGGGCATCCATCGTGGTGCGGAACAATCCCATCGCGCCGCTCAGTCCGGCTGCTTTGCGGTTGTGGTTTTGTGAGCCCCGTCTTCGAGGCGTTGCCGGTATGCATCCAGCACGCCGTTGACAAAGCTCGGCGAGTGCTCGGTGCTGAACTCGCGGGCCAATTCGACCGCCTCGTCGATGGCAACAGCGGGGGGGACCCGGCCAGACCGCAACTCCCACGCGGCCAGGCGAAGGAGGGCTCGATCGACACAGGGCTGTCGGTGCATTGGCCAGTCAGTTGCCAAGTCCCCAATCACCGCGTCGGATTCGGCCCTTCCGTTCCAAGCATCGACGGCCAGCGCAGTCGCCGCATCGACGAGTTGCTCGGGCACCTCGCCGGCCAGCAATCCATCACGAATGGTCTCCGGCTCATCTTCTCGGCCGGCATCGAACTGGCAGATCGCCAGCAGGGCCCCGCGTCTGATCTCGTGCAGATCGTTCACGGGACCTGATCCCACGAGAGGCTGCGCAGCAGTGTGGCGTGTTCCACTGCGGCCCGCATCGCCTCGCCGCCCTTGTTACCGCGTTCCCCGTCCGCGCGAGCGATTGCCTGATCCATGGTGTCGCATGTCAGGACGCCCAGGGCGACCGGGGTCCGCATGCGAATGCTGAGATTCGTTAGCGCCGTACACACGGATTCGTTGATCCAGCGATCGTGTGAGGTCTCGCCCTTGATCACGCAGCCGAGGGCAACGAAGGCATCGGGTGCCGGGTCGAGCGCCTCCCAGGTTGACAGGACAGTCAATGGGATCTCCCACGTTCCAGGGCAGGTGATCACGGTGAGTTGCCCGCCGCCGCCACAGGACTCTTGAAAGGCATCGCGGGCGCCCTGTACGAGCTTTTGCATGATCTGCTCATGCCAATTGGAAGCGACGACGGCGATACGCAGGTCGGCGGATTCAGATGGTGACAATGTGGACAAGCGTTGGAATCCAAGTTAAGCGGCAGAGGCCTGCACGAACGGGCTATCGTACCGCGCAGCACGCAGGGAGCGGCTATTGAACATGACGCGGGTACGCGATCAGCACATCAGGGGGAGCATTGCCTTTGGGGCTGCATGCGATGCGGCACTCAGCGTGGTGCTGACGGATCACCTCACCGGGCGAGGCGATCTCAGCCTGCTGCTCATGTCCATCCTCGCGGCGGCTCTGGCAGCGCTGGGGCTCATCGCCTATGGCGCGGCGCTCAACGACTTGCTCGACCGGCGACGGGATGCCGTCATGAGCGGCTCACCAATCGCCTCGGAGGCTGCGACCGGCCCAAACATCATCATCGTGGTCGGAGCATTGTTGCTGGCGATCTTCGCTGCGTTGGCAATTGGGGGTGATGCGGCCTACGTCGCGCTGGTCCTGGCCACACTGCTGCTGTTCCACAATGCTGTGGCTCGATTCATTCCAGCCATCGGTCTGGTGGTACCAGGGGCCGTGCTGGCCGGAATCATGTTGGTGCCCGATTGGCAGATGCCAATGTCGGTGGCCGTGTGGTTGGCCATGACGCTGGTGGTGCTTGCCTCCATTGCGGTCCATGTGCTGGCGGAGAAACGCCCGGTGCTCTCGCGGCGGGCCGTGCCGGTGGTCGTGCTGGGCTGGGCTGTTGTTTCGGTCGTGACGCTTGGTCTTCGCACTGGAATCGGTGGACAGCCTTGGCCCGCGCAGTCCACCATGGCGACGCTGTTGTGGCCGCTCGGGGCGGTACTTGGACTTGGACTGGTCCTGCGGTGGAAAATTGCAACGGCAAGTACGCGACGCCAGGCGGCGGCCAAGATCATCCGCTACGTCGCGTTGTGGCAGCCGATCATCGCCGCCGCGTGGTGCGCGGGCATCGCCGCGTGGACGCCGGCCCTGATCTTTGCCGTGCTGGGTGTCGCCGGCCTTCTGGTCGTCGGCGGATACCGCGAACTCGCTGGCATGTCCGGCCCCGCAGCCCGTTGGCGCTAGTTGGAATCCCGCGTCAACATGACGTGGTCGGCTTCCGACTCCCGACGCCCGACACCTGACGTGCGGCCTGTCGCGAGGAGATCCGGCGCTACGCCCAGATATGGCAGCACCCCATCGACCAGGTCACGGACCACCGGACCAGCGGTGGAGCCGCCGTACCACGTACCGAGCGAGCGGTTGGGATCGTCGATGACGCACAGGACAACGATGCGCGGCGTGGTCGCTGGAGCGCCGGCAATGAAACTCGAAACGTAGCGATCTTCGTGGTAGCCGCCCCCTTCGGTCTTTGGAAGTTGAGCGGTGCCGGACTTCCCGAACATCGAGTAGGTGGACGACTGCGCCCGCGTGCCCGTTCCTTCGGTCATGACGCGAACCAGGGTGCGGCGGGTCAAGGCGGCAATCTCCGGCTCAAAGACCGGCCGGGACAGGTAGGGCGCATCGGCCGTTCGGGCCCGCATGGTCGCCGAGGGCAGTCGGCCATCCGCGGCAAAGACACAGAATGCCCGAGCCATCTGCACCGGCGTCACGGCGATCTCGTGCCCCATGGCCACCGACGTCTGGGTATAGGCCGACCAGTTCCGCTCGCTGGTCACGATGCCGCCGGTTTCGCCGGGCAGTCCGCACCAGGTTGATTGGCCGAACCCCAATGAGGCCACTAATGTTCGCATGTCCGGCCGCTTCATCCGCTCGGACACAATGGCCATGCCGCTGTTGAGCGACTTGACCAGCACCATCCGCCATGACGTTGGGCCGCGGTAGTGCGCATCTCGGATTCGCCGTCCGAAACTGGTGCGGTGCGGACCGTTCGATGGTGTCGGGAGGATCTCGTCGGGGTCCGCCAGTTCTTGTTGGGTGGCGGCGGCCCAGATGAATGGCTTGAAGGTGGACCCAGGCTCATAGGGATCGGTGACGCACCGATTCCGCCGCAGTCGGGGGTCAGCCTGCGACTGCTCGTCGCTCACATCCACGGCGGCAAGCAACTCGCCGGTGCGGCAGTCCATCACGACCAGCCGTCCGCCGGCCGCCCCGAACTCGGCGACCGCGGCAGTGAGCCGTGTGTGGGCCAGTCGTTGGATGGCCAGATCGATACTCAGCCGGATAGATGTGCCATCGGCCCCCGGATCGAACCCGTCTGGCGGAATCCACATGGTGCGGCGGCTGGCATCGCGAATGGTTCGGAAGCGTCCAGCAGTCGGGTGCAGTGTCCCCTCCATGGTGTGTTCCAGCCCGGCCAGACCGGTGTGCTCAAAGCCCACCATGCCCACGAGTGAGGCGGCATCCAGGGCCTGCGGATAGTGGCGGACTGGCCGCGGCTCAAGTCCGATGCCACGGATGCCAGCACCGCGAAGCCGCGTGACCTGCCACTCCTCGAGGATGTCGGAGACGGGCACGTACCGCCGATGCAGCCGCCCCGACAGCGTGCGGTCCGTGTCCACAGCCGGAATGCCGATCGCGGCTTCCAGCCGGGCCCCCAGCAAGGTGGGATCGTCGGCCTCGGCGGGATCGGCAAATGCTCGCCACCCGAGCGAGGAAGTCGCAAGCAGTCGCCCGCGGCGATCGAGGATGTCTCCGCGGCGCACGAGCGGATGCCGCACGGCTGCATTGCCCGCGACGGCCGCGGCGAGCTGCTCGCTGGGGGCCTCCTGAAGTTGGAACACTCGCAGCGGCACCAACAGCAGGCCCATGGTCGCCGCGATTGCCGCCGCGGTGCCCCATGATGCGATTCGCAGTGATTGCTCAGGGGCGCTCATGCGTGCCACGCTCGCGGGACAGCGGAACCGCCGCGGCCCAATCATCGCCTGGTTCGGCGGTGAGCACACCTGGGCGGACCAGCCCGGCGACCTCAGCGCGGACCTTCCAGAGTTGGGCGCGATCGGCATCGAGTGCGCGATGCAAACTGCTCATGTCGTGAATGACCGCAATGCGTTGCTGCCGCAGCGAGAGCAGCAAGAGTCCGGCGGCCCCCGCGGCCACAATGGTCACCAGAAATCGGTTTCTCATGGCTGCAGCGCCGCGGAGTTCTGGGGATACCGCAGACGCGTGCCGACGGAGAGTGCGTCGACGCTGCGGAGGCGATCGCTGTTCAGTTCAAGCAGCTGCCCAGTATGCCGAGCAGACCCCATCAATTGTTGAGCCAGTTCAGACAGCGTGTCGCCGGGCCGCACCGTGTACTCGGCCATGGTGGGCCGGGGCATCAGTTCGACCGTGGAGGTGGAGGCGGGCGGTGATGGTGACTGTTGGGTTGGCTGGCTCGTGGTCTGTCCGAGGATCGCTCGGTCTGGAATGATCAGTCGAACGTCCAGATGCAGACGATCGGGATCAGGCAGCCCGTTGTGCTGCGCCAGTGCTCCAGCCAGTTCGCGGTCGCCGTAGTACTGCAAGGCAATGGAGGACATGGTGTCGCCCGCCCGGACCGCATGCATCGGGTCTGCCATGCCCGCCGCAGCTGGCAGGGTGGGTGGTGCCGTGCTGGGCTGGGCGGAGGTGGCGACAAGCGTCTGGTATTCGATTGGGAAGGCCCCGACGCCCTGCATGGGATCTTCGATGGCGATGCGGCCGGGTGCGCCACGCGCGACCTCGGCGAGATGATCCGACATCAGAATGCCGACGACCAACAGCATCGCAAAACCGATAATGAGCGCAAACTTGTTTTCTCGAGTCATCGCCTCGCGTCCATGCGTGGGGGACCTCTCTCCAATCGATCAGGCCGAGTCCCGCATCCATGCGGGGTCTGGGAATGATCACTCAGTTGTCGACCGGATGACCCGCAGCCGCGCGCTGCGACTGCGTGGGTTCCGATCCAGCTCCTCCGTCCCTGCCTGAACCGCACCGGCAGAGACGTCGGCGGCCAATCCGTCGCAAATCAGTTTCGTGAAGCACTGCTTGACCGGTCGGTCCTCGAGGCTGTGAAAGGCAATTATGCCGATCCTCGCGCCGGGCCGAAGCCAAGACGAAGCGTCCGTCCGCAGGGCCCGCGTCAGTCGATCGAGCAGCGTTTGGAGTGCTGCAAGCTCGTCATTGACCGCGATCCGAAGCGCCTGAAAGGTGCGGGTCGCGGGATGCTGGCGCGAGGTGCGGGCTCGGACGCCATAGGCTTCACGGACCAGGTCCGCGAGTTGACCCGTCGTGTGAATCGGCCGTTGCGATCGCTCCTGTGCAACTTTTTGGGCGATGCGCGCCGCAAGGGGCTCTTCGCCATGGCGGCGAATCAGGCTGGCGAGTTCCTGCTCCGGCAGCGAGGCCAGCAGAGAGGCTGCGGTGACCGGACTGCTCGGGTCCAGACGCATGTCCAGTGGGCCGTCAAGGCGGAACGAGAAACCCCGCTGCGGGTCGTCGACTTGATTCGAGGCAAAGCCCAGGTCTGCCAGCACCACGTCGGCCGCAAGGCCCGTATCTGCCATGGTTTCGGGGGCACGGACAAAATTACCTTGCCGCGTGTGGTTGTTCACTCCTGCGTCCTGCAGCCTCGCCGCGGCGAAGGCGCGGTTTCCCTCGTCCACATCCAGGCCGACGACCGTCGTATCGCTTGCTGCCGCGCCAAGCGCCACTGCGTGACCGCCGCGGCCAAGCGTACAGTCGAGAATGACCTCGCCTGGCTGCGGGGCGAGCAAGGTGAGGACTTCGGTGAGGAGTACCGGGTGATGGTCTGGGGCGGTGCTCATGGGTCGGGCGGTTTCCGTAGGCCGGGGGATTTACAACAGCGATATGGGGTCTACATCGACACTTAACGCTGGATCAGTCAGCACCATGGCACGCAGGGCTTCATGCAGCCACTGCTGCATCAGCCCAGCCGTTGGAGCGGTCAGCAGCGATTCTCGTCGGTGCCGACCTCGGATGCGAGCGAGCGGGCAAGGCAGTGGTCCGAGCACCTCGCAGGTCTCCACCGGGGCGAGGGCGCGGAGGGCCTCGGTCGCTCGTTCCATGATCTGCTCGCAGTCGGTCAGGCTCGCGTGCTGCCCGAGCAGCCGGGTCATTCTGGTGGCCGGTGGAAGGCCGGCCTCCCGGCGATGTTGCAGTTCGGTTGCGAGGAATGACTCGGTGTCGCCGGCGGCCGCCATCGCGATGGACGGGGCATCCGGGTCCATGGTTTGGACAATGGCCAGGCCCGGGCTGCGACCACGCCCGCATCGACCCGTCACCTGGCTGACCAGTTGAAAAGTCCGCTCGCTGGCGCGGAAGTCAGGCAGGTGGATCGAGGTGTCGGCATCCACCACGCCGACGAGGTGAACCCCGGGCACGTCGAGCCCCTTGGCGATCATCTGGGTGCCGAGCAGCACGCGAATGCAGCCCTTCTGCAGGGCCTGGAGCACCGTGTGGTACGAATCGGCGTGTTGCATGCTGTCCGAGTCCATGCGTTGCAACGTGTCACCTGCGATCAGTTCGGGACGAAGGGCCAGCACGTCCGCTTCGATCCGCTGCGTTCCGAGCCCGAGCCGGGCCGGGCGGGCGCCACAGTCGGGGCACTGGCGGGGCAGTCGTACTTCGCGGTAGCAATGATGGCACCGCACAAAGCCGCTCGATGGCAGGTCGCCTGCTCGGTGGTAGACCATGGTGGCGTCGCAGTGAATGCACTCCAGCGTCCACCCGCACCGTGGGTTGCTGCACGAAATCCAAGTGGCCCAACCGCGGCGGTTCAAGAGCAGCAACACCTGATGGCCTGCGTCCAGTGTCTGGTGCAATGCTTGGCGAAGCGTCGGACCGAGCGCAGCGCGGCGGCCCTCGTCGGCTCGGCGTTCGTTAGCGATGTTGACGACCCGCGTGGCGGGCAGCGTGAGCCCTGGAGCTCTCTTGGGGAGTTGATGCAGCGACCAGTCGGGTCTCGATCTGGCGTTGTGCCAACTCTCGAGCGAGGGCGTGGCGCTGCCCAGCAGGATGGGACTTCCTGCCAGTTGGGCCCGTCGAATGGCGACGTCTCGACCGTGGTACCGCGGACTTGCGTCCTGCTTGAACGAGGCGTCATGTTCCTCGTCGATGACGATGAGGCCGAGGGTGTCGCGGGGGAATGGTGCAAACACGCCGCTGCGGGCGCCCAGAACGATGCGGGCGTCGCCGCTGCAGATGGCCTGCCAGTGGGCATTGCGAGCGGCCGCGGGCAGTGCCGAGTGGATCAGCGCGATGTGTTCGTCGGGGAAGCGATACGCCAGCCGCGCCGCAGTCTGAGGGGTCAATGCGATTTCGGGAACCAGTACCAGCGTGCTGCGGCCACTGGCCAGCACCTGCTCGATCAGCCGCAGGTAGACCTCGGTCTTCCCAGCGCCGGTGACTCCTCTGAGCAGGTGCGCCGAGAAGCCATCGTCGAGTGTGCCACCGATGGTGTCGATGACCTGCTGTTGGTCGGGCGTGGGCACCGGCGGGGGGGCAGACTCGAGGAGGCGGGGCGTCCACGTCGACTCGATCGAGGTGCGCCGATGCTCACGCAGCAGCCCCTTCCGCACCAATCCATCGATCGGCGTGTTGGTTGCGATGCCGGCCCGCGTGCGCAGCAGCGTTCGCTCGACGGGCAGTTCATCGGGGCTGAGCGCTTGGATGGTCTGCATGACCAGTTTCTGACCCGGGCCAAGCCGTGGCGTCTCGTCCGGCGGCGGCGCTGGTTCCAGAAAGCGTCGTTGGACCGTGCCCACGCCCCGCTTCACCGGGGCGGGCACCATGCCAGAGAGCGTGGGGCCAAGTGGTGCCAGATAGTAGCGGGCGATCCAACATCCCAGTTCGAGGAGTTCTGCGGGAATGGACGTGGTGGCCGATCGGGCCCGGACGTGTTTGATCGTGGCGGGCAGATCCTCCGGCTGCTCATCACGGCGAACGACCCAGCCCGTTGTGGGTGTGTTGCCGCGGCCCAGCGGCACCGTGACAGCGTCGCCGGGGGAGAGATCTTCAAGTTCTGGTGGGAGCGCATAGGAGAATCCAAGACCGGCCACATCAATGGGGCGGTCGACAGCGACACGGACCCAGCCGGCGACGGGTTCGGGAAACAGTTCCTGCACGGCAGCATTGTCTACACTTCGCGGCATGGCCGCAGCATCACCATCCGCCCGCGTTATTCTTGAAGACGGGGCTGTCTTTTCGGGCCAGTCCTTTGGGGCCACCGCAGAGGCGGCCGGCGAGGTGGTGTTCTGTACGGCCATGACCGGGTATCAGGAAGCACTCACGGACCCGAGCTACCGGGGCCAGATTCTCACGCTGACCGCTGCCCACATCGGCAACTATGGCGTGTGTGAGCACGACGCCGAGTCCAGCCGGCCGCAGGTGGCAGGATTTGTGGTCCGGGAGGCCGCCACGCTGCGGTCGAATTGCCGCTCTGAGCAGGATCTTGGCGATTGGCTTGCGGGGCACGGCATTCCGGCCGTGACTGGAATCGACACGCGGGCGCTCGTTCGTCGGCTGCGTGGCGGTGGGGTGATGCGAGGGATGATCGTGGTGGGGGACGCATGCAGCAGCAGCGATGTGCTGGAGGCGATCCGCTCGCAGCCGCTCATGGCGGGGCAGGACCTGGCGTCAAAGGCCGGGGCGGAGCATCCGGGCACGTGGACCGAGTCGATCGACCGCTGGTGGCCATCTCCGCAGGAGGGCCCCGACCGGCCCTACCGGGTCGTTGCGATTGACTGCGGGGCGAAGCGGAACATCTACCGGCACCTCGTCGCGGCAGGATGTCTGGTCCAGGTCGTTCCGGTTGGGACGAGTGCTGACGAGGTACTCGCGTTGGAGCCCGAGGGTGTGTTTATCTCGAATGGCCCCGGCGATCCTGCTGCGGTCACCGAAGGCATTGAAACGCTGCGAGCCTTGGTGGGGCGGGTTCCGATGTTCGGTATTTGTTTGGGTCATCAACTGCTGGCGTTGGCCCTTGGGGCGAGCACGTGGAAGCTGCCCTTCGGCCATCGAGGGGCGAATCAGCCGGTGCGGGACGTCGAGGATGATCGCATTTTCATCACCAGTCAGAATCACGGGTTCTGCGTCGACCAAGACTCGCTCACGCAGGTTGGGTGCCGTGTCACGCACATCCACCTGAACGACGGGACCGTGGCTGGCTTCCGCCACGACACCCTTCCGATCCATGGCCTGCAGTTCCACCCAGAGGCCTCGCCCGGGCCGCACGAGTCGGCGTTGCTGTTTGGAAGGTTTACAGACGCAATGTCGGCGGTTCGCGCGGGGTCTGCGCTTGCAGGCGGAGCCTCTTAGAACTACCGTACAACGACTCACTGCGCCCTCGAAGAGCACTTCGGGGGGTGGTCGAGATTCTGAGTAGCGCCTCCACGATCGAGGCTTGTGTGGGTGGAACCCTGTTCGCGAGCTTAGATGTGGAGATCATCAATGACCTCTCGCCTGATCGGGCGTATCCAAACTTTGACCGTGGCGACCGCAGTCACCCTCGGCTGCGGGGCACTGTCCCTCGCCGATGAGGCGGACAACGGCGATTCGCCGGACACCCCGGATGCCACCGACGCGACGCAACCTCTGGAGCATGTTGATCTTGCGACGCAGCACGCCGCGAAGGTCAACGCTGCCATTTTGGCCGCCCGGCGATTTGAGCGAGATGGATCCTGGCGGCAGGCGGCCGCGAAGTTCTCCGAGGCCTTGCAACTCATGCCGGGCAATGAGCAGGCAAGCCGTGGGTACCAACAAGCAATGGCAATGCTCGACGAGCGTGACATGCTGAACACGAGTACATCCAAGGGTGTGGGCTCCGTGCAGCAGCGGTATCAAGAGCAACGCTCCCGTGCCATCGTCGAGTTCGATGATGGTGTGGCCCGTGCGAGACAACTGCTCTCTGAAGAGAATTTCACCGGGGCGGATCGCGCCATCTTGACCGCGCAGATCAAGTTGCGTCAACGGAAGCAGTGGCTCTCCCAAGGCGAAATGACAGATATGAACAAGCGGGCGGAAGTCCTGATTTCACTGATCGGTGACTCGCGTGTCAATGCCCGCCTGCTCTCTGAACAGGCCGCCAAGCAAGAGGCGCACCAATCACGCACCTCGCAAGCTGCCAAGCAGGAGACCGAGAAAGCCAAGATCATCAATGGCAACCTTCAGCGTGTTCGGCAACTGCAGGCGGAACTCAAATACCGTGAGGCCCTGCAGGTCATTGATGAGATTCTTTTCATCGATCCTCAGAATCCTGCGGCCTTAGCGTTGCGGGATGTCCTTCGCACGACAATAATTTATCGCCGATACAGCGACTATCAGCAGGAACGCGCCTTCGCCGAAGCTGAGGTTTCACTTGAAAACCAGCGGCTTCTGCACATTCCCACTCGCAATCACAGTGGCCCCGGCGATCGGTCCATCAGTGGGTTGATGACCTATCCAGAGGATTGGCCGCAGTTGAGCCATCTTCGCGGAACCGATGGCGGATACATGATGCCGCCAGCGGATCGAGCCGTCTTTCGCAAGTTGGAGAGCATTTCGTGGGTCACCGACTTCCCAACTGCGACCGCCTTTGAGCAGGCGATGAACATCCTGCAGGAGGCCTTGGGAGGTCTGGAGATCTACACGGACTGGCGTGCCTTGGAATTGGACGGCATCGGCAAGGACACCGAGCTTGAACTGAAAATGAACGAGCAGCCGATGGATATCGTGCTCTCCCGCGTGCTGGAGCAGGTCGGCGAGGAAGGCAATCATCCCATGTGGGATGTGCAGGACGGCATGCTGGTGGTCTCCACCAAGGCGGCGCTTCAGAAGCGCGTCATTCCAGTCGTGTACGACGTTCGTGACCTCATCATGCCCGTGCCGAATTTTGAGAATCCACCCAACCTCAACCTCGGCGGCGGCGGCGGCGGCGGCGGTGGTGGTGGTGGTGGTGGCGGCGGCGGTGGCGGCGGCTTTGGCGGCGGTGGCAGCGGCGGCGGTGGTGGTGGTGGTGGTGGCGGCGGCGGCGGCGGCGGTGGTGGTGGCGGCGCGTTCGGGGACTTCACCGAGTTGGAAGACGAATTGCTCGAGGACCTGATTGAGATCATTCAACGCAACGTCGATCCGCAGAGTTGGTTTGAGGACACGATCGGCGATCCGATGGAGTTCAGCCGAAACCTCATCATCCGGCAGACGCCGGCCAATCACGTCAAGGTTGGTCGATTGCTCGCCCAACTCCGCGAGGCCCGGTCGGTCCTTATCAGCGTTGAGGCTCGGTTCCTGAGAATCAAGACAGACTGGTTTGAAGAGATCGGGGTTGATCTGGACCTGTACTTCAATTCCAATCCCGGCTTGTATGACGCGATGTCCAGCGCGGACGGAAACGCCCAGCTCGCCGACTTCTTCATCACCGATGGCGTCGGGGCGGGACAGCCCAAGCCATTCGTGTCCTATGGATCGATCAATCAACTTGATGCCGACGGCAATCCTATCGCTCCGGCCAATACCATCAATACGGGTGGATTTGGTAATCGGTATACGACTGACTTCACCGGCGTCGAGTACCTAGCAAATGGATTAATGCCCAATGGCATTCCACCGATTCGTCTTGGGGCGAATAATCCAGGGTGGAGCCCCATCGGCGTGGTCAACAACAGTCTGAGCATCGTCGAGTCGATTGCCTCTGGTGCCGCGCCGCTTTTCGCCCAGAATCTCCTCAGTGGATCGCCGGCGCTTGGTTTCGGCATGAGTTATCTCGATGACATCCAGGTTGATCTTCTGGTGAAGGCCACGCAGGCCGATGAGCGATCCATCTCGCTAGCGTCGCCGCGATTGACCTTCTTCAACGGTCAGGAGGCTTGGATTTCAATTACGGAAGAGCAAGCCTACGTGGCCGGCCTCAGTGCCGTGAGTGGCAGTGCTTCTGGCGCATTCGTCCCACAGATCGGCACGATCAATACCGGCGTCATGCTGCACCTCAAGGGTGCGGCCTCATCGGACCGCCGCTACGTGACCATGAATGTCGACTTCCAGAAGTCTGAACTCGAAGCCATCTCCACCGCGGCGACGACCGGTGCTGCCGGCGGCGGCGGCGTAGGTGGTGGCGGGGCCTCGAACTTTGCGGCTCAGGTCCAGTTGCCAACCATCAAGGTGCAGCAGCTGCGTGTGACTACCTCGGTGCCTGACAAGGGCACCGCGCTCCTGGGTGGATACCGCTTGAGCGAGGAATATGAGACCGAGGCGGGCGTGCCGCTGCTCTCGAAAATCCCCTACATCAACCGATTCTTCGCCAATCGCATCACCGCAACCTCGGAGAACACCCTTCTCATCCTGCTGCGGCCAGAGATTATTCTGCAGCACGAGAGCGAAGACCAACTGTTCCCGGGGCTGACTGAGTCCCTGCGAGTGGGGTCGATCTACACGCCTTGACCGCGACGTCAGAAGTGGTCGTCTCTGTCGAATCGACGGTGGGCGGCTGAGGAGGCACCACGCCGTGTCAGACCAATTGCAGCATATTCGCGTCAGTACCGAAGACGGCTATCTCGTGGTGCGTTTGCGAGATCGGCACATCCTGGACGAGATGCTTATTCGCACGCTCGGAGAAGAGTTGGATCGAGCAGTGGCCGCCGCCGCGCATGCGCAGGTCGTCATGGACTTTTCACAGGTCGAGCATCTGTCTTCCTCGGCCCTGGGCATGCTGATCACGCTGAACAGCCGTCTGCAGGATCGCTCCGGCGGCCTGTGCCTGGCGCACGTGAATGACACGATCGGCGAGGTGTTCCGAATCACGCGACTCGACCGGGTCCTCCACATCGAATCGGATGTCGCTTCGGCCAGAGTGGTCTTGCTTGGCGAATGAGGCGGTGGCCTGTGAATGCATGTGGCAATTCACGGCGGCCTGGCGTGCGGGCGCGGCGCATTGGTACGACTCCCGACTTTCACGAGGCGAATCCACTCCCGCAGGGCGACCCCGATGAGTGAAGCCCCGACTCCCTGGCGTGGCAGTTGGTGCATCCCCGGAATGCGGGAAGGGTGCGTGCCCATCATCGAACAGACGCAGCAGGCGATTGAAGCGGCTGGGCTGGGCGAGACGGTGGCCTTTGCGGTTCGCTTGGCGCTTGAGGAAGCGTTGGTCAATGCGATTCGGCACGGACACGCCGGAGACGAGTCCCTGGAAATCAAGGTCGAGGCCAGCGTAGATCAAACCGGTATCACGCTGTCGATCGAGGACGTCGGCCCGGGCTTCGATCCGGACGCAGTGCCCGATCCAACCCGCGATGAGAACCTCACGATTGCCTCGGGACGCGGTCTGGCGTTGATGCGGGCGTTCATGACCGAAGTCGAGGTGATCCCACCGGGGAATCGCATCGAGATGCGATACGTCATTCAGTAGCAGCGACGCTCAGAACAACGCCGGAGCCGCATCTGGATGCGACTCCGGCTTTGGTATCAAAGATCATGTGCTCACCAGGCGTGGCCCGCTAGGGGCCTCCGGAATCCGCCAGTGGTGCGATCGCGGCCTGATTGAGCGTCCACTGGAACTGCCCGACGTCGGTGTTGCTGCTCGTCACGATACGGACGTAGAAGTAGTACCACGGATCGTCCGGACAGTTTTCGTCATCGAGGATATTGCCGTATCGGGCGAAGTTGCTGGGAGCTCCAGGAAATGGCGCGGCGGTGTACTGGCCATCGTCCTGAGGCAGGATCTGCCCTTGGAAGTCACGCCACCGCCCCGACTCGAAGTCGAAGATGCCGGCGTTGTATTCACCATTGAAGCTCAGGCCAGCTCGCTCGGCCTGGATTCCCGAGTCATTGTCTGGAATGTCGTCCCGCTTGTAGCGGAATGTCAGGTGAATCTCGGTAAGATCCCTCGCCGCCCCGCCGTTCGGAGGCGTGGCAACGTCGCTTGTGAGGATGAGGCTGTACTCATCGACCATCTCCAGGGTCGAAGGATCCAAGGGATCGGAATCCTGCGCAAGCGAACCGACGGCGAGTGTGACATCCACAAGCCCGGGGGATCCGCTGCACTCAATGTCATCACCAGCGTCATCATTGAAGTCATCATCGTCTGGCGGATTGCTGGTGATGAAATTCAGCAGTCGTCCGAGTTGTGGCATTCGCCCGATGGACCGTGCTTCATCCGCATTGACCTCATCGAGGTCCCAAGTGTAGGTTCCGCCGGGGTTTCCGACGGCATTGGTCGGGGGATCGCCTTGGATGCCGGCCGGAGCTGCATTCGAGATACCCACCAAGGCCGTGTCCCACATGACACTTTGTGCCTTGTCCGGCAGAAGCGCAAAGCCGAACCAACTCTTACAGAATCCTTGGAGGTTGGCCGTCACGGCGGCGACCTGCGAAGCGGCTGCCACGCTGCCATCGAGGTTGGCGCCAAAGTCATTGGTGAATGAATATCGCTTGCCAATGGTGGTGAGCGCGTACTCGCCGGTCACAGGGTCTGCCCCGTAGAGCGGGTCGGCGGCGCCGCCTGGACCATAGCCGTAGAGCGAAGCATTTTCGACGGTGAGCAGGGTCAGGTTGGCGTTGCCGCCGGTCGTTACGACGCCGCCACCCCACGCGCAGATATTTGGAACGCCCGGCACATAGTCTGTGACGGTGTTCTCGTCGCCGAAGTAATTGGAAGACCACCACCTGAGATAGTTGCTGCCGCCGCCGGGGGTCGCGGCGCCGACGATGGTGAGGTTCTCAACACCGAGCAAGTCAGGAACACCGACGTCGGCCTGCTGATCGCCTGCCGGAATGATGACGCTGATGCCGCGTGCTGCGGCCAGTTCCAGAAAGCCCTGACTGCCCGGATCATTCAGGATGGTTCCGGTGTTGGGCTCGTAGGCAAGCATCATGACGTCGCCAGGGCTGAGGTAATCGAGCGCCGCGAGGAAGGCATCCTCAAGTCGCTGGGCAGGGAAGGCGCCGACGGGGGCGCCCCGTGTCGGGAAGAAGCGGGTGTCCGCCGCATGGGCTAAGCCCGTCGTGCCGAAACCGTTGTCGGTGGCAGCGATGACGCCGAGGACGGCGGTGCCGCGGGCTGTGGCCCGTTCATTGCCGAAGTCGAACCTGAAGTTGTCAGGAAGCGTGGAATCGATGCTGACGTTGAGAAGATCCTGATGCACCGCGCCGCGGGTGACGCCGAAGAGCGTGTACTCCTGCAGCCACGCCGCTTCGGCGAGGACTGCGATCTTGATGCCTTCGCCGTAGGCATTCAAGTCGGCGTCTGGATTCACGCCGTCCAGATAACTGATGCCAGACGAGAATGACGCAAAGGCGTTCAGGCCTGGCGTGACGGGGTCGGGTGACGTAAAGTCGATGTCGGGCCACATGGCCATGCCCTGCCCACCGTAATACGGCTCGGGGCACATCTCATAGATGTTCTGATGGGCAGGCAGGCAGGTGGAACCGTCGTCCAGGGTTGGGTCCGACCAGGACATGGGCGCCCAGATCAGTTGGTGCAGATCGGATTGCCCGTCAGAGATATCAGCAAGGCCGGACACGATCTGGCCAGTGACAGGATCTGTCGCTGGTCCTGCGATCCACTCGGCGGTCGCCGCGCCGTCGTACTGAAGCTGGTGCGCTTCGGCGACGGCATTGATCTGGAGGCTGGAGAAATTCGGGGCGTCATCGGGGTCGCCGCCGGCATCCGGGTCGAGATTGACCTTCTCGACGCCGGGGTAGCACAACTCGCGGGCCTTCATCGCCATGTATGGCGTCCATTGGCCAGAGAGCGGAGGATGATCCACGTCGACGGGCACACCCAAGTGGCCGAAGTTGATCCACTCGAAGTCGCTGTACTCGTCGTTTGGATCCTGGACGTCCTTCTCCTGCAGCAGGGTCGCAATGACACGGACGCAGCAGTCGAAGTCCTGACATCCGATCAAGATGCTCTCATCCTCGGCCACGGTATCCCAACTGCTGCGTCCACTCTTGGAGCCCGGGACGTTGCACTGTCCGGCTGAGGAGTAGATGCCCTGACAGCGTGGGATGAACTGGAAGAGGCGGCCCGTGAGATCCCGCGTTGAGGCATACGCACCGAATTCCGAGTCCGTTGGCGGGACCTCGACAGCGGGAAGACCCGCGGCGGCCTGTCCGCGGCCATTGGTCGGCTGGAATGAATTCGCTGCGGTGGTCGTCGTGACCTGGCAGGTACCAGTGTCGTAGGTCGGATCGATGTATGTGGGAAGGACCACTTCGGTGAAGGGATTGATCGCGATGTTCCGGGGGTCCGGGTCGTACTGTGTCGGGCCAAGAATGGCTTCCGGGATCGGGTTGGGATTCGGCACCATGGGAGTGGTGACGTAGGTCGGCATGAACATGTCGACGTCCGGATACTGCGGAATCTGGAATGGCGGGGGCCCTTTGCAGGTGTACTGCCACAAGAAGCGTCCGTCGGTTCCACGGTCCGTCAGGTAGAAATCTGTCGCCACTTGCACGCACAAGGCGTCCCATGGCTCGAAACTGTCCGAGCAGCACCTCGCGATAATGGCGCCTACCGCGTCACAGCAGAGCACCTCGTCGCAGTAGTTTCCGACGTAACACTCCTGCTCACCTGGGAACAACACATCATTGGTGGTGTTGAGGATGGTCGGGAAGGCATCGGTGTGCGGGAAATAGCAACTGCCACGGATCGCCTCGCCCGACTCTTCGGGGTTGTAGCGGAATCCGTAGATGTCATCGCCGCTGACGGGCTGGCCGGTTTGTGGGCCTTGCGGTACCCAGCGTGTAACCGCCGGCTGGTCAACATTGAGATACCGGCCGCGGCCATGGGCCACCGGGTACGGGGTCTCCTGGCCGATGTCGAAGAATTTGACGTCGTCGGTCCAGCGGTTCCGCCCGTAGTCGAAGGGATAGAGGACGATTGCTCCTGGGAGGTCCTCGTATGTGGTCTCGCCCGTTACAGGGTCGTTTGGATTGCCGTGCAACTGATACTCAAAGACCCACCGGTTGGTGACGGGCGTCACTTCCCACGGGCCCCAGTCCAAGGGGTCACCCGGTCGCTGAGCCAGTCCGTATTCGCCAACCAGTTCCATGCAGGTGGGTGGAAGGCCGAATCGGATGGAGATGTCGTATCGGCCGCCCTCGCTGCGCGGCCAGGCAAAGCCTGCCGTATCGATCGCGGGGAAGAGCTGCGAGGCGATGCCGCTGCCATCGCCGATGCCGTTGGAGAGTGGTGGCAGGAGCACTAAGAAGTCATCGACCGTGCCCTGACGCATGGTGACGCCCTCGTCCCACCACCTCGCCGGGTCCCAGCCGGTCCACTCGACGTAGGTGCCGGCGTACTCCCAGAAGGGCACGAGGTAGTCGGGCGGAATCTCAAGTCCGTTGGAGGCCGGATCCACACACAAGGATCCGACGTTCGGGGGCGCGTTGTCAATGTACGGATTCTTCGGCGGGCACCATGTGAAGATTTCCTCGTTGTAGGGGCTGAAGGGGATCGGGTCCGGGTTCTCGGTTGCCGGTGGCGTGAAGTAGAGCGCCCAGTTGGGTCGCCACTGGTTCTGATGCACCCTATGAAGGCCGAAGTCTGGTAAGGCGGGGTTCGTTTCGATATAGGCGGGGTCCAGCATGGCGGCCTGCCAGATCGTGTGGACTCCAACGGCTTGTGCATCCGCAGCATCAATGCATGATTCCAGGCTCATGACAACCAGTTCGCCGTCTTCCGCGCAGCTTCCAAGGATGGTCGCGCCGCCGTCACCAATGGCGCCATTGATCGGGTCGCACTCGGACACATAGAACAGCGTTGGATCGCCACACATCAGGTCGCCCTGATAGAACGTCACGGGATAGGTGGAGGGGTCTGCCGGGTCGGTATTTCCCATGTACAAGCCACCAAACCCGGTGCATCGCTCACAGGCTGTTTCAGAGTCGGAGTTCCCGATCAACCGGGCCGAACTGATGACCGGCAGGTTGGTGGGTGAGAGCAGGCCGATATCGGCGAGGTTGGTGACGTCGAAGCCCATCCAATTCTGAAAGAAGAACCATCCGCCCGTATCGAATTGCTCGGTGTAGACCGCGAGCGGAAGCGCCTCGACGTTCGGCGGGAAGTAGGTCCAAGCGCTGTTTGAAATGGGCGGCGCGGGGTTGACCAGATCGCACATGGCAAACTTTTCTTCATAGATTATGAAGAAATCGATATCAACGTCGATCGCGTCTTCGCCGAAACAGCAGGATCCAACTACCAGTTCACAGGAACTGCAGTTGTTGAAAGCGAGGAAGCTGGTGTCGACCGTGATGTCACCACCGTTCCAGAAGGCCGGCTCTTCGCACTCACTGGCCAGCATGTCTTCGCCGCCGCGGACTCCGACTGCATCGCAGCAGGCGCCGTAGCCCTCGAAGGTTCCGCCGGTGCAGACGTCGTTACACGCCAGCCCATCCGAGAAGACAGTGACGACCAGATCATCGACTGCCATGCCCTCGCAGGTGTCTTGAAAATCTTCGTCGGCCGACTCTAGGCACGTTCGGTCCCACATTTCCGTACCGGGATCGAAGGTGAAGATGCAGCAGGCGCTCGTCGCGCCAATGCCGCGTGATGGGCCGGTTGGGTTGATGTGAAAGCTTGGCTGCCCCAGCCGCTGTTCGGCCAGTGACTGCCGGGCTTGGAGGGAGCGAATCAGTTTTTCGGCCTTGGAGGGCCCGAGGTCTACGAGGGTTTGGCGGGACTGGACATATTCGATCAGTTCCTCCCGCGAGAGCGCATCGGGTTCCCAAGCGGGCACTGTCGCATCCTGCTTGGCCGGCGGTGTTGGTGCAGGCCTGGCGGCCGGCCTGTTGACCGGCCGCGGCGCGGGGCGGGCGCTCGTCCGCGAGAAGGTCACCATCTCGACTTCGCTCAGGCGATCAAGGGTGCGGGCAATGCGATTCAGATCGGCCTCGGTGTCTACCCAGAAGGTCGCGGCAAGATCAGCACGCGGGGCCGTGCCACGCCCTGTGGCAGGCCCGGTCAATCGCTCAATCACTGCTTCGGGAGTTGTCAGCACGGGGCGAAGTGTGGCACCCATGCCGTCAAGCAAGTCCGAGAACTCGGACAGGTCACGGCCGGTGAGCGAGAGTAGGTCTCCGTTTGGCAGGAGACGGGCGCGAAACTGCGGCGCCATTCTGATCTTGAGCCGCTGCGACTCGAGTTCCTCGGGCACCTGCAGGTCTGTTCCCAAGGCCGACTTCACGATGCTGACAATACGCTCGGCGCGAACCGTCGCCGCTTCGGTGGCGCGATCGGCCGGCTTGGCCGCGACCACCACACTGGCGGTTGTGAGGGCCATTAGGGTCCAAGCAGCACACTGGAGGAAGCGTCGGGATGTCATGAAGCGGTCTCTCTTTCAAAACTCTCTAAAGCCCGCCCGGGGCCCAGCATACACGCATCTATGGGATCATTCGCCATCAAACTGCGGAAGATCCCCATGAGAAGGTCTCAATGTGGTCTTTTTGGCCACTTTCCAACGTGATAGAAGTATACCACCGCCGGTGCCGGGGGCTGGTTTCATCGCGTCGGGAGGGGGTGCATCTGGCGTCGACAGACGGGCCGCCGCGGCCATCTTCGATGTGCGAAGGCCGACTCCCCCAATTGGGGCGAAGCCGCAGGGGCTCCGCTCAGTCGATCTCGGTCGACAGGGGATCGTCGGCAGGGCCAGCGTTGACCGTCTCGAGCGGCAGTTCGAGGCGAGGGGCATCTCTGACCGTGGGCGGCTCGGCGCCGTGGGCCTCGGCCCGTTTGGCGGCGGCGAGCATCTCGGCGTGGGCATCATCCTCCTCGGTCGAGGGCGGTTCGGCGAGCAGTTCGACCCGCATGTCCACGTAGGGGCGGAAGCCGGTGCCGGCCGGGATGAGGTGGCCCAGCAGCACATTTTCCTTGAGCCCCTGCAGTTCGTCCACCGCGCCCCGCAGGGAGGCTTCGGTGAGCACCTTGGTGGTCTCCTGGAAGGAGGCGCTGGAGAGGAAGGAGTCCGATTGGAGCGACGCCTTGGTGATGCCCAGAAGCAGCGTCTGGCCGGTGGCCGGTTGGGACCGCTTTGTCTTTGCGGGCGTCTTGCCCTCGGCATCTGCAATGGCATTGAGCTCTTTGACCTCGGCCCGATCCACCATGTCGCCAACGACCAATGACGTGTCACCTGCCTCGGTGACGCACAATTGGCCAGCGACCTTCTGATTGCGGAGGCGGAACGCATGCCGACCGATGATCTCTTCGGGAAGAAGCCCGGTATCACCGGCCCGCTTGACGAGCACCTTCGAGAGCATGCACGAGAGAATGGTCTCGATGTGCTTGTCCGCGATGGGCACGCCCTGCGCGCGGTACACATTCTGAACTTCGTCGAGCATATAGGTGAAGACGACTTCTTCGCCGCGAATGGTCAGGATCTGCTGCGGGTCGAGCGGACCTTCGGTCAGCGGATCGCCGGCCTCCACCCAGTCGCCGGCATGCACCAGCAGATGTTTCCCCTGTGGCACATGGTGATCAATCTCTTCCTCGACCTCGGTGATGACCCGAACGGTCATCTTGTTCTTGCGAACATCGTCATGCAGTTCAATCGTGCCTGAGACCGTGGACATGATGGCCGGATCTTTGGGAGTCCGTGCTTCGAAGATTTCGGTGACACGTGGCAGACCGCCGACAATGTCGGCCGAGCCAGCGACGTCCTTTGGCTGCCGGGCAAGCATTTCGCCCTGCTTGATCTTCTGGCCTTCCTCAACTTCGATGCGGCACTTGGCCGGCAGGTGATGGAAGTCGAGGATATTCCCTGCCTTGTCCTCAATGAGGATCTGGGGATGCATCTCGCCGGTATGCTCGATGACGATCATTTCATCCTTCTCGGCGCCCTTGGACGCCTCTTGGCGGATGGTCTTGCCGATCTCGATATCACGGAACCGGACGATGCCCGTCTCCTCACCCAGAATTGGCGTGAGGTGGGGGTTCCACTCGATCAGCGACTGCCCTTTCTTGACCGTGTCACCATCGGCGAAGTGGATGATGCCGCCGTAGGGCACCTTGTACTTCTCCAACTCACGACCTCGATCGTCGAGAACGGCGCACTCGCCCTGCCGCTTGAGCGCGACGAGCTGCTTGGTGCCCTCGACGTCAACCATGACCTCGCGGCATTCACGCAATTGCACGGTGCCGCCGTGGACCGCGCGGTAGGAGGTCTCGGTCAGGCTGCGGGAGGCAATGCCGCCAGTGTGGAAGGTCCGCATGGTCAGTTGGGTACCAGGCTCGCCAATGGACTGGGCCGCAATGGTGCCAACGGCCAGTCCGCCCTCGACCAGATTGCCAGTGGACATGTCCATTCCGTAGCAGCGGGCGCAGATGCCGCGTGTCGTGTCACAGGTCAGCGGGGTGCGGACCTGCACTGACTCAATACCGAGTTGCTCGATCTGCTCGGCGATCTCGCCGGTGATGACATTATTCTCCTTCACGATCACCTCGTCGGTGAGCGGATTGATGATCGTCTGGCGGTTGGTGCGGCCGATGATGATCTCACGCAGTGGGACATCAATCTGCTCGCCCTTGTAGATCGCTCGCTTGGAGATGCCACGCTTCGTGCCGCAGTCGTGCTCGGTGACGACGACCGCCTGGGCCACGTCGTAGAGCTTTCGAGTCAGGTAGCCTGAATCCGCCGTCTTGAGCGCGGTATCAGCCAATCCCTTTCGGGCGCCGTGCGTGGACGAGAAGTACTCGAGCACGTTGAGGCCTTCGCGGAAGTTGGCGCGAATGGGCGTTTCGATGATCTCGCCGCTGGGCTTGGCCATCAGGCCACGCATGCCCGCGAGTTGTTGCATCTGGCTGACGTTGCCACGAGCACCCGAGGTACTCATCAGGAAGACCGGATTGAGGTAGTGGTTTCCTTCGTCACTGTTGATCGGAACTTCATCTAGGGTGCTCATGTCACGGCGATCGTTCTGGAGCGTTGCGACGAGGGCCTTGGTCAGTTCTTCGCGGCAGTGGGCCCAGATGTCCAGCAGCTGGTTATGGCGTTCTCGCTCGGTGATGGCGCCGGCGCCGTAGGCGCGCTCGACCGCATCGACCTTCTTCTGCGCGGCGTCGAGCAACTCCGGCTTGCTCGACGGAATACGCATGTCAGTGATCGCGATCGAGAGTCCTGAGGTCGTGGCCGTCTTGAAGCCGATTTCCTTCAGGTCATCCAGAAGGGTGAGTGTCTCACCTCGGCCACAGAACTTGAATGTGTCATCAATGACGCGGCTGCACCCCTTCTTGCCGAGTGCGCAGTTGTAGAAGGGCACGCCATCCGGCAGCAAGGCTGCAAAGCGGAGGCGTCCGACGGTTGTGACCACGCGGCCATTTTCGGCGATTGGCTCAATGGGACCCTTCTCGCTCATGACCTGCTTGGTGAAGCGGGAGAGGCGTACGACGATGGGCTCGTGCAGATCGATCTGCTTGTGCTCCAGCGCAAGGAGCGCTTCGGGAAGATCTCGGAAGGCGAGCATGTCCTTCTCGGCCGGCTTGTGTTCCTCACGCATGAAGGTGAGGAAGTACATGCCCATGATGATGTCCTGGCTGGGCGAGACGATCGGGTTGCCGTTGGCTGGTGAGAAGATGTTGTGTGTTGAGAGCATGAGGACATGCGCTTCGGTCTGCGCCTCAAACGAGAGCGGCAGATGGACCGCCATCTGATCGCCGTCGAAGTCGGCGTTGTAGCCGGTGCAGACGAGCGGATGCAGGGTGATGGCGTTGCCCTCAACGAGTACAGGTTCGAAGGCCTGAATGCCCATGCGGTGAAGCGTGGGCGCACGATTGAGCAGGACCGGGTGCTGGTAGATGACCTGTTCGAGGATGTCCCACACCTCGGGGTCGCGCCGCTCAAGCATCCGCTTGGCCGACTTGATGGTGTCTGCAAGGCCGTGCTCTTTGAGCTTGCGGATGATGAATGGCTGATACAACTCAAGCGCAATCTTCTTGGGAAGACCGCACTGGTGCAATTTGAGTTCCGGGCCAACGACGATGACGGAACGCGCCGAGTAATCAACCCGCTTGCCGAGCAGGTTCTCGCGGAAACGACCCTGCTTGCCCTTGATCATGTCGGTGAGCGACTTGAGGGGTCGGTTGCTGCTTCCGAGCACCGGGCGGCGGCAGCGATCGTTGTCAAAGAGCGCATCGACCGCCTGCTGGAGCATGCGTTTTTCGTTGCGGATGATGACCTCAGGGGCATTGAGGTCCATCAATTTCTTGAGCCGGTTGTTGCGATTGATGATGCGCCGATAGAGGTCGTTCAGGTCGCTCGTGGCGAAGTTGCCCGAATCGAGCAGAACCAGCGGGCGCAGGTCCGGCGGGATGACCGGGATGACGTCAAGCACCATCCAAGTGATCTCATTGGCGCTGTTGCGAAGTTGCTCAACGATCTTGAGTCGTTTGGCCAGATCCTTGATCTTCTGCTTGGAGCGCGTCTTGGTGAGGTCGTCGCGGATCTCAGCGGCCGTTGCCGTGAGGTCGAGTCGCTGCAGCAGTTCGATGGCCGCGTCGGCGCCCATCATCGCCTTGAAGGCGGTGACGCCGTACTCTCGCTGGAGTTCCCGGCAGGTGTCTTCATCGACGACCTGGCCGTACTCAAGCTCGGTGTCGCCCGGATCGGTGATCACGTAGTCCTGGAAGTAGATGACCTTCTCTAGGTCCGAGGTCTTCATGCCCAGAAGTGTGCCAAGGCGGCTCGGCAGCGCCTTGAAGAACCAGATGTGCACGATGGGGGCAGCGAGGTTGATGTGACCCATGCGCTTGCGGCGGACGCGGGAGTGCGTCACTTTGACGCCGCATCGATCGCAGATGATCCCCTTGAACTTCGTGCCTTTGTACTTGCCGCACCCGCACTCGTAATCGCGTTCGGGGCCGAAGATCCGCTCGCAGAACAGCCCGTCCTTCTCAGGGCGGTACGTTCGATAGTTGATGGTCTCAGGCTTCTTGACCTCGCCGAAACTCCAGGCCCGAATATCGTTGGGGCTGGCCAGCGTGATCTTGACTGATGTGAAGTCGTTGACGTGATCGAAGACGTTCTCGGTCATGGAATGGGTTCCGTCTCAGTCCGAGGAAAGGTTCAGGTCCGGGAAATCAGAGCAAAGGCCCGACATCGTCGTGGGTCTTTTCAAGTTCAATGTTCATGCCGAGGCCGCGAATCTCGTGGCAGAGCACGTCGAAGACGACGGGCATGCCGGCTTCGAGCGTATTGGTGCCCTTGACCATCGAGTCGTAGATCTTGGTTCGGCCCTCGACATCGTCGCTCTTGACGGTGAGAAGTTCTTGGAGCACGTGCGCGGCGCCGTAGCCCTCGAGTGCCCACACTTCCATCTCGCCGAAGCGTTGGCCGCCGGTGCGGGCCTTGCCGCCGAGTGGCTGCTGGGTGATGAGGCTGTAGGGGCCTGTGGCTCGGGCGTGGATCTTGTCATCCACGAGGTGGTGCAGCTTGAGGATATACATGTATCCCAGTGAGGTCGGCTGCGAGAAGGGCTCGCCCGTTCGACCGTCGTAGAGCTGCGCCTTGCCGCCGAAGGGCACTTGGGCCAGCAGTTCGCGGTGGTCTCCGGGATTCTCGCTGGTTGTCTCGAATTCCGCGACACGCTTTGTCACATGCTCATTGGCTTCGTCGATGCATCCGAGCACTTCCTGCTCGGTCGCGCCATCGAAGACCGGCGTGATGCACTGGAAGCCGAGTACTCTGGCGGCCCAGCCCATGTGCAGTTCGAGCAACTGCCCGACGTTCATCCGGCTTGGCACGCCGAGTGGGTTGAGCAGGATGTCCACGGGTGTGCCGTCCTCAAGGAATGGCATGTCTTCCTGCGGAACGATGCGGGCGACAACGCCCTTGTTGCCGTGGCGGCCAGCCATCTTGTCGCCAACCGAAATCTGTCGCTTGTTGGCGAGGTAGACCTTCACCATCTCGAGCACGCCGCTCTGGAGTTCGTCGCCACGTTTCATGTGTGCGAGGCGGCGTTCCTTTTCCTCCTGCACCGCGAGGATGCGGGGCCAGAACTGTGTGCGGATCTTGATGGCTTCGACCCGAGCATCCTTCGAGCCCTTGATCCACTTCTCGGTGAAGTTCTCAATCTGCTCGGTGATGACTTCGGGAATATCCGAAGCGCCGACCTTCTGCCGGGTGGTTGGGTCGATCATCTCGGAGCCGGTCAGCTCATTCATCATCGCGATCATCTCGGCGAAGAGGGCGATGGCCTTCTGGTCCATCTCCTTGCCAAATGCAGCCATGTCGGCCTTGATCTGAGCCTTCTGCTCGTCGCTGAGGTGCATGCGACGGCTGAAGTGCCGGGTACCGATGACGATGCCGCTGCCGCCAGCGGAGACTTCCAGCGAGTCGTTCTTCACATCCTCGCCTGCTCGGCCGAAGATGGCATGGAGCAGTTTCTCTTCGGGCGTCAACTCGGACTTGCTCTTCGGGCTCACCTTGCCCACGAGAATGTCGCCTGGGCCGACGCGGGCGCCACATCGGATGACGCCACGCTCGTCGAGGTTGCTCAGTTGTTTCTCGGAGACGTTCGGGATGTCGTCGGTGAACTCTTCGCGTCCCAGTTTCGTGTCACGCACTTCGACGGTGTACGAGTCGATGTGAATGGACGTGAAGTCGTCGTCGCGGACGAGTCGTTCCGAGACGACGATGGCATCCTCGAAGTTGTAGCCGTCGAAGGTGTTGAAGGCGACCAACGCATTCTTGCCGATGGCGAGTTGTCCCATCGATGTCGAGGCGCCGTCAGCCAGAATCTGGCCGGCGGTGACAGTGTCGCCGAGATTGACGACCGGTTTCTGCGTCTGGCAGGTCCGCTCGTTCAGCTGGCGATAGCGCTGCAGTTCGTACTCGTCGGCGTTGTCGATGACAATTCGCTCGGCATCGAGGGCCGTGACGGTTCCGCCGCGTCGGGCCTTGACAATCATGCCGGAGTGCTCGCCGGCGATCTGCTCCATGCCCGTGCCGACCAGCGGGGGGTCGATCTTGATCAGCGGCACGGCTTGTCGCTGCATGTTCGAGCCCATGAGCGCCCGATTGGCGTCATCGTGCTCAAGGAAGGGGATGAGCGATGCGGACACGCCGACGATCTGCTTGGGGCTGACGTCCACGAACTGCACGTCCTTGGCAGGTACCGTGCTCAACTCGCCGTTGACCCGCGAGAGCACGTGCTTGCCACGAATTTTGCCGTCGTCAAGCGCATCGGCGGTTGCCAGAATGGACTGCATTTCCTGGTCGGCGCGAAGGAACTCGACGTCGCCCTTGGCTACGCCGCCTTCGATCTGCCGGTAGGGCGTCAAGATGAAGCCGTATTCGTCGACCTTGGCGAAGATGCCCAGAGAAGCGATGAGGCCGATGTTCGTGCCTTCCGGCGTTTCGATCGGACAGATCCGTCCGTAATGGGAGATGTGCACATCGCGGACCTCGAACCCGGCCCGCTTTCGGTTCAGCCCGCCGGGGCCGAGGGCCGAGAGTCGTCGCTCGTGGACGAGCATGGACAGTGGGTTGGTCTGGTCGACGACCTGCGAGAGTTCGCTGCGTCCGAAGAAGAAGTCGATGGCGCTGCTGATCGACTTCGAGTTCACCAGATCGGCAATCTTCTTGAGATCTTCCGGGTCCTTGGTGCTCATCCGCTCCTGAACGGTGCGGCGGAGTTTTAAGAAGCCCTTGCGCATCTCTTCGACGGCGAGTTCATCGAGCGTACGAAGGCGGCGGTTGCCGAGGTGATCGATATCGTCGATGTAGGCCTTGTTCCGCTTGGCTCGCAGGTCGAGGATGTAGCGGGTGACGGCCATGAAGTCTTCGCCCCGCAGGTGCATGACATCCTCCGGGATGTCCATGTTGAACTTGCGGTTGATGCGGAACCGACCGACCTTGCCCAGCCGATAGCGGTTCTCGTCGAAGAATTTTTCCTTGAAGAGCGTCTTGGCTTTGTCCCGCTGCGGCGGGTTGCCGGGGCGCAGTCTGCTGTAGATCCGCAGCAGGGCGGCCTCGTGCTCGGTGGCCTCGGCCATGAACTCGAGACGCTCCATCGCCAACGTATTGAGGATGAGCGGGTCGCTCGGATCCTGTACGACGGGGAGTTTCTTGATGTTCGAGGCCTGAATTGCCTCGAGCGAATCTCCAAGTGGAGCCCCGACCCGGCAGAGTTCCTCGCCTTCCTCATTGATGATGAGTTCGGCCGAGTAATGCTCGGGCTTGAGTTTGGCGACGGGCAGGCTCACCACGTCGTAGAACATCTCGAGAATCTTTTCGGTGCTGCTGAGCGACTCGTCGAGGGCTCGCAGGAAGACCGTGGCCGCAATCTTGGGCGACTGGTCGATCTTCATCGCCAGCACGTCCTTCTTGGTCACCTCGAGTTCGATCCACGAGCCCCGCTCGGGAATGACTCGCGCCGAGTGCAACGGGCGGTCGCCGAGATCCTGGGTGATCCCGAAGTCCACGCCGGGGGAGCGATGCAACTGGCTGACGATGCATCGCTCGGCACCGTTGACGATGAACTCACCACCGCCGAGCATGATCGGAATCTCGCCGAGGTAGATCTCCTCTTCTGACAACTCCGACACGCCTTCACGCACGAACCGCACACCGATGCGGAAGGGGCGCCCGTAGGTCAGGCGAAGTTCCTTGCATTCGTGTGGGGTGTAGCGGGGCTTGTCGAGCTTGTAGTAGAGGTACTCCAATCGCATCGTGCCGTCATAGGACTCGATCGGAAACACCTCTTTGAGGAGGCCCTCCAGTCCCATGGTCGGATCACGTTTGAGTGGATCCTTGTCGAGTTGGATGAAGCGTTCATACGCGGCCTGTTGCACTTCGGTCAAAGCCGGGACTGGAATTGCGTCGCCGCGCTTTGAGAAGTTGCGCACCGTCATCGGAATCATGCGGTCACCTCTGAGAGAAGCCTGAGATCCACCGGTGGTGCACTACGCAGCCGTACAAAGACGGACAACCGCGCTGTCGATGAATCAGGGTCGAAATATGTTTGTCTACTGCCTGCGCCGAGCCCGGCAGTCTAGGGCCCCAGAAGAACTTTCACAACCGTTCTTGCAAGCAAAACCCGTTCCTGAACCGATATGGGGCGGATTTTCTCAAAAAATACCCCCTAGAGCGATGTAAGCCATGCTTGGACCATGCTTTGCCGCCCATCGGGCCCCGCAGCCCGCGACGCGCCCACGCAGCCATTGGGCCACTATCAGACCGGCGAGTCTGCCGAGCCGATCGCGATTGCGGACAATCCCCTCGTACTCGGCCCGGCCGGGACGGCATACGCATCCATGGCGGACTGGGCGGCCTTTCTGCAGGCGCACATTGGAGCGGGGGCAGGCGAAGATCCGTTGATCGACGCCGACGCGTACCGGATGCTGCACACGCCGCCACCTGGGAACGCGATGCCGGGCATGCCCGGATTCGAGTACGCCAGTGGGCGGATCTCGGTATCGACGGCCTTCGGTGGGGGTTTGCTGCATGATGGAAGCAACACAGGGTGGTATTGCATGGCGTTGGTATTGCCGGACGCTGATCTGGGGTTTCTTGTGGTCTGCAACGGCGCGTATGCCCGCAGGCAAGCGGCGTGCGGCGAAGTGTCGGGGCAGCTCATGGCGGCCATCAAAGATCGGTGGATGAAGGCTGCGCATGCAGCGTGGAGTCGCGGCCAATAGAAAAGGGGCCAGGTACCGCGGCGGTACCTGACCCCGTTCTGTCAGACAGTGGTCACTTGAGGTTGACCGATGCCCCAGCCTCTTCGAGGGCAGCCTTGAGTGCATCGGCATCGTCGGAGGAGAGCTTCTCCTTGACGGGGCCGGGGGCTGCATCGACCAGAGCCTTGGCTTCCTTGAGACCCAGGCCGGTCGCTTCGCGGACGGCCTTGATGACGGCAATCTTCTTGTCGCCAGCAGCTTCGAGAATGACGTCGAACTCGGTTTGCTCGTCAGCCTCGTTGTCGCCACCACTGGCAGGGCCGGCCATCATGACAGCGCCACCAGCGGCGGGCTCGATGCCGTAGGCATCTTTCATGTAGGACGCAAGATCAACGGCTTCCTTGAGGGAGAGCCCGGCGATGTCGTCGCCGATCTTGGTGAGTTTGGCGTCGAATGACATTGTTTCGGTTGCAGTTTCTTCGGACATGGTGTCCTTCTCCAGTATCAAAGACTGCGCTGAAGAGGAGCCGCTGCGCGGCTTTTAACCCCGAGGGGCCAGTTGAGCGCGGTGTTGGGGTGTGATGTTGCTTTGTGCCGGCCTCAGCCGACTTTGGCAATCTCCTCGCCTTTTTCGAGGCGTTCTTGGATTTCCTTGACGATGCCAATGAGATTTGAGCCGGGGCTCGTGGCCGCCTTGAGCAGATTGGCACCTGGGGCAAGCAGGAGCTGGACAACCTTGGCCTGCGCCTCGTCCTTGGTCGGAAACGTGCTTAGTTGTTTGACGCCTGATTCGCCGTCGAAAAACTCACCGTCGAGGCACGCGGCCTTGAGGTCGAGTTCCTTGACCTTCTTGGCCCAGTCCACCAGAGCGCGGGCCACATCGACGACCGAGTCGCCGCCATAGGCCATGGCCGTGGGGCCGGTCAGCGCCGGAATCAGTGGTTCCAACGACGTGCCCTTGAATGCGTCCTTCGCCAGCGTGTTTCGTACGACCGTGACCTTGATGCCCGCGGCATGCAGGTCCTGTCGCATTGCGTTGTTCTCGTTGGCTTCGATGCCGCGGATGTCGACGATCAGGGCGTTTGGAACACTTTCGAATCGGCGGCGGTACTCCGCCACCATCATGCTCTTGATTGGCTTGCTCATGAGACGGCCACCTCCACGCCGGGCGTCATTGTTCCAGAGATCACGCACTTCTTCATGTAGATCCCCTTGACCGCGGCGGGCCTGAGCTTGTCGATGGTGTTGAGGAAGAAGGTGAGGTTCTCGGTGAGGTCATCCTCGGAGAAACTCAATCGGCCGATGACGATGTGCAGGTTGCCGCCATCGTCATTGCGGTACTCACTCTTGCCGGCGGCGAATTCCTTGACGGCGCTGATGGCATCTGGCGTGACCGTGCCGGCCTTGGGCGAGGGCATGAGCCCCTTCGGGCCAAGCACCTTGCCGAGCTGGCCGACGACCCGCATCATGTCGGGGGACGCGATGGCGACATCAAAGTCGAACCAGCCGTCCTTGATGCGGGCGGCGAGTTCATCGCCACCGGCGTCGACAGCGCCTGCGGCCTTGGCCTCTTCCACCTTGTCGGCCCCGCAGAAGCAGATCACCTTGGCAGACTTGCCGCTGCCCTTGGGCATCGAGATCGCGCCGCGGAGTTGTTGATCCGCCTGCCGCGGGTCAATCCCGAGGTACAGGCAGCATTCGACCGACTGATCAAACTTGGCCGGCTTGAAGCTCTTGAGTACCTTGATCGCCTCGGCGGGGATATGCGCCCCAGCAGCTGCGAGTGCAAGCGTGCGGTTTTCGGCAACCCGATTGGAGCGCGTTCGACGTCGTCGACGACGCAGTCTGGACTTCCAAGCCGAGCGGTCCTCGCTCATGACGGCGTCGGCGGCTTCGACAGGCTTGGCTTCGACCGCGGTTTCGGCGGCTGGTGTCTCTTCGGTGGGCGTGGGTTCGTCGCTCATGCCGCGCCTCCTTCCACGGTAATACCCATCGAGCGGGCAGTGCCCTCGATCATCCGCATGGCGGACTCGACGGACGTGGCATTGAGGTCTTCGATCTTCTCTTCAGCAATCGCCTTGACTTGCTCACGTGTCACGCTGGCGATCGGCTCCTGTGGCGTGCCGGCGCCCTTGTCGATGCCAGCGGCATCCTTCAGCAGGGCCGACGCGGGCGAACTCTTGAGTTCAAAGTCGAACGATCGATCCTTGTAGATCGAAATCAGGCACGTCACGGCCTTGCCGTTGAGCTCTTTAGTGCGTTCATTGAATGCCGTGATGAACTGGCCTGGATTGATGCCGTTGGCACCCAATGCAGGGCCGAGCGGTGGGGCAGGGGTTGCCCGTCCTCCGGGTGCGACGATCTTGAATTGCTTTTCAAGCTTCTTGGCCATCTGAACCTCCTGCCTCCCACCCCGCCGGGCCAGCGGCTGAGGTGGTATGCGGCGTTGAATTTCGAGCCGGGGAGTGTAGCAGTAACTGGCCTCTCGGGGGCCTTGTACTGCCCGCAGGCGGGGTTTGGCGCGCCCGACTTCCGACTACTGACTTCCGGCGGTTGTGGCGACCGCCACGAATGCCTCAATTCCCATCGGAATCGCCTCGTCGTTGAAGTCAAAGGCGGGGTGGTGCAGGCCTGGGGCTTCGGTCGCGTCCTCGGGCAGCAGGCCAAGCGCGAAGAAGCAGGCTGGGATCTGCTGGCCGTAGTACGAGAAGTCCTCGCCCCCCATGACGGGGACCATGGTCTCGACGCGGTCGCTGCCGAAGGTGTCGACCGCAATGCGTTGCCATCGCTCGTAGGCCTCGGGGGCATTGCGGGTGATGGGATAGCCGTCGTGAAAGGTGATGTCGGCCTGGCACCCATGAGCGGCGGAAACGCCCTCGAGGATCTCTCTGAATGCCTTGTGAATGGCTTGTCCGGCCTCTGGATCGAGAAAGCGCGTCGTGCCCTGCAAATAAACCGATTCAGGGATGATATTATGGGTCGTTCCACCCTCGACCCGGGTGATTGAGAGGACGCCGCCCTGGACGGGATCGACCTTTCTTGAGATGACATGCTGGGCCGACTGGATGACCGCCGCCGCTGCCGCAATCGGATCGATGCACAGATGAGGCATCGCAGCGTGGCCGCCCCGGCCCGTGATGCGGGCTTCAAACCCATCGGCGGAGGCCAGAATCGGCCCGGAACAACTGGCCACCTGACCGATCCGCAGGGATGGCCAGCCGTGCAGGCCATAGATCGAGGACACCGCCGGGCCGAGCTGGGACCCATCGAGGCAACCATCCTCGACCATCCGCTTGCCGCCGGCGCCCCCCTCCTCGGCGGGCTGGAACACGAGGGTGACCCCGCGTGGCAGCGAACCGGCTGCGGCTAGCTCCGACAGCACGCGGGCCACCCCGATCAGAATGCTGGTGTGTCCATCGTGGCCGCAAGCGTGCATGCAGCCCTCGGTCGTGGACGCGTAGGGAAGGCCCGTCTGCTCCAGAATGGGCAGGGCGTCCATGTCCGCGCGAAGTGCAATGGGATCGCCATCGCCCCCCGGAACATGAGCCAACACACCGGTGCCGCCGGCAAGCCCGGCCGTGAACGCGACGCCGGCTGCCGAGAGTTCCCGCTGCACCACTTCGCTGGTGCGGTGTTCGTCGTAGCCCAGTTCAGGATGGGCATGCAGGTCATGCCGGATGGCGATGAGGTCGGGCAGATGCGAGGCGATGAGGTGTTGGATGTCGGGCATTTGGACGATGGTAGGGCGCGCGGCTTCGCCGCGGGGGATTCGGGGTCGGAAGCCGGGTCCAGCCCGCCGCCTCACTTCCGCAGCAGGTGCCATCCCCGCGATGCCCGTCCTCGGTTGACTCGCTCGAACGCGCCCGCGTCGTGGCGGACAAGGCGGACGAGTTGGGACATCGTCACATTGAGAGTGCCGGCCGCGCCGGCGACGTCCCATGCCCGCGCTTCGATGACGTCCATCGCCTCGGAGAGCAGGGGCGGATAGTCGGAATGCGATGGGCTGACCGGAATCTTATTGCCTTGGCGGCGGGACTCCCACAGTTCGCTGCATTGGTACCGGTTGGTATCGATACGGCGGCGGACGGCGCGTGCGAGCTTCAGCCGCAGTCGCCGCCACGCGACGCGGCGGTTCTCTGTCTGGCTTCGGCGTTCGGCGGCGACGATCTCGACGCCAGTGGGCGTGTGCTGCAGATGCACCGCCGTGTCTCTGGTGTTGCGGTGCTGACCGCCCGGGCCGCGTTGGCGTCCAAAGGTCTCCACACACTCGCGGCGCAGCGTCGTGTCGTCAAGCGTCGATGGATGGACGCCTTTGATCATGATCGGCGGCTTCGGCGGTGGCTTGGGCTCGTCGCTCATGAGGTACTCGCCCCGATTGGGCACCGGGCGGTAGCCTGAAGATCCCACGTGGCGGTCTTGCCACCGGCGAGCATGTGGGCCCCGAGTCCGGCAATCATGGCAGCGTTGTCGATGCAGTACCGCATCGGCGGAATCCGCAGCGCCGCGTGATGTCGGTCAGCGCAGTGTTCCAACTTCGAGCGAAGGAGCGTGTTGGCCAGGACACCACCACCGCCGCACAGGCTGGCGACGGTGTCCCGCTGCAACACGTCTTCGACACCACGCATCAAGGCTTCGATCGCTGCCCGCTGGAAACTTGCGGCGAGGTCAGCCCGCTCGGCGTGCGGGATGGCTGCAACGGAGCGGGGAAAGCGAGCCTCGCGGCCGCGTCCCACCGGGTGACCGCGGGCGGCGTAGAGCAGGGCGGTCTTGAGGCCAGCAAAGGAGAATCCGAACCGATCGCCCCGCAGCCGCGATACCGGCAGGTCGTAGGCGTGGTCATCACCCCGGGTGGCCATCGCTTCAATCGCTGGGCCTCCCGGGTATCCCGCTTCCAGCAGGGTGGCGACCTTGTCAAAGGCCTCGCCAACGGCGTCGTCGATGGTGGAGCCGAGCAGTTTGACCTCCAACACACCTTCCTGGCGATAGAGGGCCGTATGCCCGCCGGACGCGATCAGCGAGACGGCGGGAAATTCAATCGGCCTGTCGTCAAGGGCGGGGGCATGGAGGTGGGCGAGCAAGTGGTGTACGCCGATCAGCGGGACGCCGAGGCTCCACGCTAGCGACTTGGCCGCGGCGACGCCGACCAGCAGCGAGCCAATCAGTCCCGGTGTGTGGCCCACCGCAATGCCATCGAGATCACTCAGTGCGACGCCGGCCTCCCGCAGGGTCTCCTCGATGACGGGCATGAGTCGCTGCACGTGGGCGCGGCTTGCCAGTTCAGGCACGACGCCGGCGTACCGCTCATGCAGGTCATGCTGCGTGGCCACGACGCTGCTGCGAACCTTGTGCGGCCCGTCGGTAATGGCGGCTGCGGACTCGTCGCAACTCGTTTCGATTCCGAGGATCAGCGGCATGGGCTCGATCGCAGGCTCAGCCCGCGTCCGGCGCTGGCTTGGACTGCGGCACATCGATCGGTTCGAGTTCCACACTCTCCAGACCGCGTCGGATGTTTTCACCTTCGGCCACGCGCCACGTGCCCAGAATGGTGCCGTCCTTGCCTCGCAGCACAATCTCGGCACCGTTCACGTCTGTGTCTTCGGGCAGTCCGAGCAGGCCGCGTTCGACGGTTCGCTCGCTGCCTCGAAGTCGGAGGATGTCCTCATGCAGTTCCAGCAGGTGTTTCTCGATGGTCTGACGGCGATCCATCGCGGCGTCCAGTTCGGCTTGCAGTGGCGGGAACGCGATGTCTTCGTCCTCGTCCAGCACTGGCCACGTCCCGTCGTCATGGTGGTGCCGCAGCAGATCATTGGCTTCGGCCAAGGCCGGGTCGAGCAGGCCCGTTCGAAGCCAGGCAGAGTCGATCGTCACCGGAACCTCCGGTTCGTCGTCGAGAATGGCCTCGTAGTTCCAGCGGGCTTCGAGGCGAGCGATTTTTTCGTCGATGGTCTCGGGCACGATGCATCCGGGCGAAGGGTCCACGCCCCACGTGGCCTCCGGATCCTTGGGCCGGCGGTGGAGGTTTCTCCCGCTCGGCAGATAGTAGTGCGCGGTCGTGAACTTGAGCATGCCATGACCACCGTCCAGTGGCCGCACTTCCTGCACCGAGCCTTTGCCGAACGATCGCTCGCCCACAATCAGAGCCCGCTCATTGTCCTTCAGGGCGCCGGCGACGATTTCACTGGCCGACGCAGATGTTTCGTCCACCAGCACGACCACTGCGATGTCTTCCAATGGATGACCACCGCGGGCCGCATAGACCCGGCGTTCGGCGGCCCGGTCGGGTCGATCGGCCGCAATTGACACGATGTCGCCATCGGCGAGAAACAGGTCCGACATCGCGACCGCCGCAGGAAGGGCGCCACCGGGGTTGCTCCTCAGGTCGAGGATCAGGCCATTCAGCGAATCGCTCGTCACCAACGGCCCAAGCGCCTCGACCATCTGCGGCACCGTGTCCTGGGTGAACTGGGTGACACGCAGGTAGGCGGTGCCACGCGCCTCGTCCACAAGGTGCTGCCATGTCTGGTCGCGGCGAATCAGGCCCGCCGTCGTCGGAGCCTTGATGGCGCGGCGCGTGACGGTCAGCCACTCCTCTTCGTCGTCGGTGTGACGCACCAGCACCTCGGCCGTCGAGCCTGGCTCTCCCATGAGGTGATCAATGCAGTCTTGAATCGGTTGGTCAAGTGTGTCGAAGTCTTCGATCTGTAGAATCAAGTCGCCTGACTTGATACCCGCTTCGAGCGCGGGCGAGCCTTCCATCGGCGAGAGGATCTTCAGTCGTCCTTCGAATCCACGGACGTGGGCGCCGATACCGACATAGTGGCCGCTGAGATCCTTCTGGAATTCATCGGTGTGGGCCGGGGGGACGTAGATCGTGTGTGGATCGTCGAGGCTCTCGACGAGCGCGGCGAGGATGGCTTTCTGCATCGCTTCCTCATCCGGCGGTTGGACGTAACTGTTCATCAGCATGGCACGTGCGTCAATGACCGGTCCGAACCAGTCATAGTTGCGGGCCCGTCCTGCAATCGCAGCGGGAAGTTCGAAGGCCAGCAGGGCGGCGAGGGCCAGCAGCAGCAGGGGAGGGACGATTTGTCTGATATTCATCGGTGCAGTGCCTCGGTGATACGCGGTTGGTTCAGTACGATCGGGGCCGTTCCCGGTTCTATCTCAAGTCGCGGGAGCGTCATCGTAGTCCACCAGCGGAGGCCCAGCGACCATCCATGTCTCAGATGCAGCGTGAGCAGCTCAAGGTTGCGCGTGAGAAGGCGGTACTCGTGGCGGTGCAGCTCCCCCGCGGCGCCGTCGGGCTGGAGGATCGGCTGGAGGAACTTCAGGCTCTGACTGGCACGGCCGGGGCCGAGGTTGTGGGCATTCTGTCTCAGAAGCGGCAGAAGCCGGTGGGACGGACCTTTCTTGGCAAGGGCAAGGTGGAAGAACTCGGCCGGCTCGCAGAGATGACCAAGGCCAGCCTGGTGATCTTCGATCACGACCTCACGCCAGCCCAGATTCGCAACCTCGAGCAGCTTCTCTCGATCAAGGTCATCGACCGGAGCGAATTGATCCTGGACATCTTCGCCCGCCGGGCCGTGACCCATGCGGCAAAGTTGCAGGTCGAAATCGCGCAGCTTGAGTACACCTACCCGCGGCTGCGGGCGATGTGGGATCACCTTGGGCAGGTCACCGGTGGGGCGCCGGTCGGAATCGGCACACGCGGCCCGGGCGAGCAACAACTGGAAATCGATCGGCGGCTCGTGCAGAAGCGGCTCAGCCGATTGCAGAAGGAACTCGATGGCATTCACGCCCGCAAGGAACGGGAAGTGCTGCATCGCAACGAGGACCATTACACGGTTGGTCTGGTCGGCTACACCAATGCCGGGAAGTCCAGCCTCTTCAATGCGCTCACGTCCGGAGGCGCCTTCGCGCATGACAAGTTGTTCGCCACGCTCTCGACGCGAGTTGAGCAGTGGAGCCTGACCGACGGAAACTCGGTGCTGCTCAGCGACACCGTCGGTTTCATCCGCGATCTGCCGCACCATCTTGTGGCCTCGTTTCGTTCGACGCTTGAGGAGACCGTGCAGTGCCAGTTGCTGCTGGTCGTGGTGGATGTGGCGGACCCGGTGGCGCATCAGCAGTTCGAGTCGGTGCTGCAGACGCTTGACGACATCGGCGCCGTGAGCCAGCCGCGACAGTTGATCCTGAACAAGATCGATTGTCTCGGTCATGCGGACGAGATGTTGCTGTGGCTGCGAGATCATCCGGATGCCTTGCCAATCAGCGCCAAGACCGGTGAGGGGCTCGATCGACTGGCGGAAATTGTCCGTGGCCACGCAATCGGCCCGGAATTGGAACTCGACGTTACGATTGCAACGGCCGATGCGAAAGCAGTGATGTTTCTCGAGCGGCGCACGCCCGTGCAGGATCGCGACTACGGCGACGGCCACGTCACGATGCGCACGACGCTTGGCGCCCGGCAGGCCCAGCAACTACTCTCGGTCGCGCAGGGCGTTCGTATCGGTGAGACGCCCCTCGCTGACTTGATGGAGAATCTCTGGCCGCTTGTGACTGCTGCTGGGGACACCTGCCGAATCGCAGCCACCACGAGATGGTCCGCCCCATGAGCGCCGCCATGCGGGGATTCGATCGCTTCGGTGGTGAAGTCGATCAAGCCATGTTGGAGCGGGTGCAAGCGTGGGACAACCACTCCGGCCTGCGGGGACTGCTCGGTTCGCTGCGCTCCCAGAAGCGAAGGCGCCGCTTTCAAGATCTCTGGGTGGAGGCCATGGTGGCCGACCGGTTGCACCGAGCAGGCTGCGAACTGGAGACAGAGGTGCAGACACCCGCGGGGCGTACCTGCGACTTTCGTGTGCGGTCGGACGGTTTGGAGTGGTTCCTGCACATCAAGCGGCTCGACAAGGGCGAGCGGCGCGGTCGACGGCTGGACATTTCGCCGCGGCTGCGGGTGCTCGAGCACATCGAGCGACCGTTCATCGTTCGAATTCGGTGGGTCGAGGGGCTCGGCGATGAACTCATGCAGGAGTTGGTGGTGCGGGCGAGCGATTTCCTCGAGATGGCCAAGATCGGTGATGAACTGACGGTCCGAGACGAGTCGGGTCTGGAAATCGGGGCCATTCGCGTGGTTGGACCATCGGACGGCCCCACAATCTCGCTGGCGATCGGACTTCCAGACAGCTTCATCGATGAGCGTGCCCGGATCCGGCGTCTGCTCGACAAGGCCTACCGCCAGTTCATGCCGCGGGCGGACAATGTGATCCTGATGGTCGGCAACAGGCCCGACGATGCTGTGGACTTCGAGGCGGCCCTGCTCGGCGCGACGCAGGAGCGGTGGGACACGCCCCCGAGACGCGGTCGGCGGATGGCGATCGGACGGGCCGAAGATGGGTTCTGGCATGGCGTCAGCCGCACCGATTCTCGGATCTGCGCCTGGTGCGATGTGCTTCCGTCGTCGGAGGCCTTGCGGGCCCGACTGTTTGTCCGCGATGATCCCCCTCCCGAGCGCGAGATTGCTTCGGTGGTGTCGCGGTTATTAAGTGAAGATGAGCCCGGGTGATTGGAAGGAATAGTGATGCGTGATGAACGAATGACCGAACTGGCCCGCCTCCTGACGGGGCACTCCACAGTGATCAAGCCCGGCGAGCATTTGCTCATTGAGGCACTCGATGTGCCCGACGCCATGGTGATCGAACTCATCACCGCCTGCCGCGACCGTGGGGGACATCCGCACGTCGCAGTGCGATCGAACCGAGTGATGCGGGCGTTGGTTGAGGCTGGCGGCGACGCGCAGATCGAGGCGATGGGCGGGCATGACCTGCATCGCATGCAGGGGATGGACGCCTACATCGGCCTGCGGGGCGGTTTCAACGTCAACGAGATGGCGGGCGTCCCCGAGGATCGCATGAAGGCATGGGGAAGGTTGTACATGAAGCCGGTGCATCTGCAACAGCGGGTCAACCACACGCGGTGGTGCGTGCTCCGCTGGCCGACGCCTTCGATGGCTCAACTTGCGGGCACATCCACAGAGGCGTTCGAAGATTTCTACTTTGACGTGTGCACGCTTGACTACGTGGCAATGGCAGGCGCCGCCGCAGCGCTTCAGGCCCGCATGCTCGCGGCTGACCAGGTCCACATCAAGGGGCCCGGCGACACCGATCTGCGGTTCTCCATCAAGGACATCCCGGCGATTCCCTGCACCGGGACGCACAACATTCCTGATGGCGAGTGCTTCACCGCGCCGGTACGGGACTCGATCAATGGCGTCATCCACTACAACACACCGAGCATCTATCAAGGTTGCACCTTCCGCAATGTGCGGCTGACGTTTCAAGACGGCCGCATCGTCGAGCACGATGCTGAAGTGGGGGGCGAGCACCTGGCCGCCATCTTCGACACCGACGAAGGCGCGCGGCACGTCGGCGAATTCGCAATCGGATTCAATCCCTACGTACTCGAGCCGATGATGGACATTCTGTTCGACGAGAAAATTGCCGGCTCGCTGCACTTCACGCCCGGACAGGCTTATGAGGACGCCGACAACGGCAACCGCAGCGACATCCACTGGGATCTCGTACTCATTCAGCGGTCCGACTACGGTGGCGGCGAAATAATCTTCGACGAGACGACCATTCGCCGTGATGGTGAGTTCATTGTCGAGGATCTGCTGCCGCTCAACGCCGACCGTTTGAAAGGCTGAGCACGCGTTTTTGTCGCAGTCGCAGCACAGCGGGCAGCAGCGTCCACGCAGCAATCAGTGTTGTGAGCAGTCCGACCACCATGACGATGGCCAGCGAGCGAACGCCACGGTGCTCGGCGAGCATGAGCGATCCAAAGCCGATGGCCGTTGTGGCCGTGGTCAGCAGGATGCCAGTTCCGGTGCCGCCCCACAGACCGGGGGGTCGCACCAGCGGGTCGAGTCGCCAACGGTGAATGACGTGCACGCCGCTGTCGACGCCGATGCCAAAGATCATCGGGAGCACCATGAGGTTGGCAAAGTTGAGGTCCAATCCCACATAGCCCATGAAGCCGAAAGTCCCGGCAAATCCCACCAGCACGGGCAGCATGGCGGTGAGCGCGTCGGCCAGGGATCGAAAGTCGATCAGTAGAATCAAGAGCACGGCCGCCATCGCCAGCAGACCCGACATCGTGTACGCCCGCACGATCAGCCTCGATGACTCGAGTATCTGCACGGGGGGGCCGAGCAGGTCGGGGGCGACGGCACGGACGGTGGTGACGAAGCGTTCAAGTCGCTCGGGCTCCAGAATGGACGCAGCGCCGCTCGTGGGTGCTACGCGGAGCAGCCATTGGCCGTTCAGCCCAACCCACTGTGCTCGCAGGCTGGCCG
>Ga0315338_1000312_pt1 | contig 136698 bp, 117 predicted proteins | sample ASW8metaG_FD_204518 | JGI IMG/M metagenome (GOLD analysis project Ga0315338, IMG submission 204518) | Ammonia-oxidizing marine archaeal communities from Monterey Bay, California, United States - ASW #8 | ecosystem: Environmental > Aquatic > Marine > Coastal | place: USA: California | collected... | reverse complement strand
TTATCACGAACCACGATGTCACGAAGGAAACTACGGCCTCCCCGGTCTTCTCGCAGGCGCCCGAGCGGAAGACCGTGCCTTTGCAGAAGGCCGCGGTCCTGATCCCGCTACTTTATGTATCGCGGGAGCTGCGGCCGAATGTGGGGGATTTGGGGGTGGTTTCGCCGAGTCAGGAACAGAAACCGACCCACTCAGGTGAATCAGCGATATGGGCTATGTAATCTCACTGTTGGATACGTCAGAAAAAGCTAACTGTCTGCGAAGCCCACGATAAGCTATCAGCAATGATCCGACCAGTCGCGCGACACGGTGATCCGATTCTTCATCAAAGAACATGCCATGTCCAGGAAATCACCACTGACATACAGAGACTCATCGACGATATGATCGATACGATGTACGCCGCACCAGGTATAGGCTTGGCGGCTCCTCAGGTCGGTGTGGGACTCTGTATTTTTGTAATGGATGTGTCGTCAGGTCGCAGTTCAGACGATCTGCACGTAATGATTAATCCAGAAATGATTATCCATGAGGGGGTGCAATCGTTTGAGGAGGGCTGTTTGAGTGTGCCTGACTTACAGGCGACCGTGCCCAGACCCAAGCGAGCTATCGTGAGAGGCCTTAATCGCGACGGGAAGTCTTACGAAATCGAGGGTGCTGGGCTCTCTGCTCGAGCGTTACAACATGAACTAGACCATTTAAACGGCAGTCTGTTTCTAGACCGGATCCGGGGTATCAAGAAAGAACTAATCCTGCGTCGAATTAAGAAGCTCAAACGAACGGGACAGTGGTGAAGCTTATCTTCTTTGGTACACCCACGTTCGCTGTTCCAAGCCTACTTAAGCTCTTAGGCTCACCACACGAGGTGATCGCAGTTGTTACACAACCGGACCGCCCTCGCGGTAGAGGCCACCGCGTGTCAGAGTCTCCAATTAAGCAGATGGCGTCTTGTCACTCCATTCAAGTTCTTCAGCCTCAGAAGATGAAGGACCCTTTGTTCTTAGAAACATTAAAAGGTCTAAAACCAGACCTCGGTGTCGTTACTGCCTATGGGAAAATTCTGCCAGAGCATGTTCTCGCGCTTCCTAGTCGTGGGATGATCAACGTACACGCGTCATTACTACCACGGTACAGGGGAGCGGCTCCAATACAACGCGCTGTGATGGCCGGTGAAACCACCACGGGCATCACAATCATTCGTCTCGTTATGGAGATGGATGCGGGACCTATATTAAGAAAAGCGAGCCATCCCATACTGCCGAACGATACGAGTGCTACATTGATGCGAACACTCTCTGAACTCGGAGCAACCACATTAATGAAAACAATTGAAGACCTCGATAAAGATCTCGATTCAGCGGAATCACAAGACGAAAATCTGGTTACATTCGCTCCGCGACTCTCCAAAGACGAGGGACTGATTGACTGGAGTCGCCAAGCCCTATTTATCCACAACCAAGTCCGCGGACTTCAACCCTGGCCACACGCGTTCACATACCTGCAAGGGGTACGCTATGTGATCCATAGAACCACTGTCGCTGATTTAACGGCAAGTCCAGCAGGCCGTGACACAAAAAAGGCCGGAGAAATACTTGAGGCCTCTGCGAAGCAACTTACGGTAGCGGCAGGCTCAGACACCGCCGTTCGAATCCTCGAGATTCAACCGGAAGGTAAACGCCCGTTACCGGCACGGGCGTTCTTAGCAGGCCATTCTATCGACGTCGGATCGATCTTCAGCGGCCCATCGTGACGGCACCGGCTCGTTCCGCTGCCCTCCGTGCTCTCAGAGATGTAAGTACTGGAAGGTCCGATCTCGGTCGTGCGCAAGCTCAAGCACGGGAGCTACTGTCCGATCCCCGTGACCGCGCACTGGCCACAGAAATCGTTACCGGGACCTTAAGGTGGCGTGCTGTTCTTGATCATGCCCTTTTTCAAATTTCATCACGCTCAGCAGAAACCATCGATCCTGAAGTGTTGGACCTTCTGCGAACATCGGCATACCAGATACTTTATCTAGATCGAGTTCCCAACCACGCCATCGTAAACGACTCCGTCACGTTAAGTCGGAAACTCAAGAAACAGCGCGCCGCAGGTTTCATTAATGCCGTACTCCGAACCCTAACGCGCGAATCGTCTAGATTAGCACTTCCAGTTAGGCCGACGGTCTCCCTATCCGAAACAAATGAGATAGATACAGAAGAAGCTCTCGCTTACCTCAGCACCACGCTATCCCACCCACGATGGCTGGTTGAACGATGGCTTCATCGATACGGCTTCGACGTAACTGAGCAATGGGCATCCTTCAACAACAAACCGGCACCGATCACACTTCGTGTCAATACCCTCATGACTTCTCCTTCAGCTCTAAGCGCCCGCCTCAAGCAAGAAGGTGTACACGTGAAACCTGGGCGCTGGTTAGATGAAACACTAGTCGTGATTCGAGGTAATCCTCTCCTGACGCCACTGGCTGAGAGCGGCTTATTTGTCGCCCAAGATGAGGCGTCTCAGTTAGTCGCAGCGTTAGTGCAGGCATTACCCACCGACTGCGTTCTGGACACTTGCGCGTCGCCAGGGGGAAAGACTGTTGCAATTGCGGGCATGATGTCCAATCGTGGTGTGATTATCGCTGGAGATATTCGCCCTCGGCGATTGCGGCTTCTCGCGCGAACCCTCGCTAGGTGTGGCTGCGACTGCGTCAAGATCCTTCAAATAGACGGCAAGACAACGCTACCATTTACGGTTACCTTCGACTGGGTACTGGTTGACGCTCCTTGCTCAGGACTAGGAACCCTGAGACGAGATCCCGACATCCGGTGGAAACGCTCAGCCGCTGACCTAATAACTCTTGCAGCAAGCCAGACGGCTCTTTTAACGTCTGCGGCTGAAGTTGTTACTCTAGGTGGACGTATCGTGTACTCCACCTGTTCGAGCGAACCCGAAGAAAACGAACAGGTGGTCGAGAAATTCCTCGCAACCACACCTGGATTTACAATTGAACGTCCAATTGTTTCACGACTCTGTGATCTAGTAGATTCCGACGGATATTTCAGAACCTTACCGTATCGCGATGACCTCGAAGCGTTCTTTGCCGTTGTGCTCCGGCGCAATGACACGGGTCGGACTAACTTACAGTAGACTGTTTGCACTAATGCGCAACAGCGGACTTTTCCGAAAGTGGATTCTAGGAATAGTTAAGCTCGTCCTACTATTTAGCGCATTGGGACTCACCTACGGCTTGTTTGCCTTCGTTGGCTTGCAGGTTGCTCTCAAAACACGTGAGGTTGCAGTCCCTACGCTGACCGATCTGACCACCCAACAAGCCCAAGACGTGCTCTCTCAAGTCGATTTACGCCTCCGTATTGAACCACTTCGAAGGGTTCACCAAACCATCCAAGCGGGACAAATAGTGGAACAAGACCCCGATCCTGGCATTACAACCCGACGAGGACGAAACGTCAAAATCTGGCTAAGCTCTGGGCAGACACCTGGATCAGTACCAACATTGATTGGCGCATCAGAACGTGCGGCTCGAACGCGTTTGGATCAAAACTCCTTCGGACTTCAAGGCCTGTCAGAAATTCGTTCGAGTCGTTATCCAATTGATGCGATCGTAGCCCAAGACCCTCCGCCAGCAGGCAACGGACAAGCGGTTTGGCTCCTGGTAAACCGAGGTGAGCGTGGGCGAACTTACGTCATGCCCGATCTGATTGGTGTGGATGCCGTAACTGCAGCCGAAATTCTTCGGTCAAGTGGATTCCGAGTCACAGTCGTGGGTAGTCACCCATATCCCGGCTTGTCGTCGGGTATCGTGCTTCGCCAATCTCCAGAAACCGGATTTCAAATTGCCCCTGGCGAACCAATTTCCCTTGAGGTCAGTCAGTGAGTTTGAAAATCTCTCCCTCCATTCTCTCTGCTGACTTTGGTCATCTCGCAGATTCGGTATCGGCCGTTGAAGACGGCGGAGCCGATCTGATCCACGTCGACGTAATGGACGGAAGATTTGTACCAAATTTAACCATCGGCATTCCAATAGTTCAGGCACTCAAGCGCATCGCTCGTGTACCCCTCGATGTTCACCTAATGATCGTGGAGCCAGAACAGCATATAGAAGCATTCGCTAACGCTGGCGCGGCAATGCTGTCTGTTCACTTCGAAGCGTCACCACAGTTGTCGGACGCACTAAAAACAATCAAAAGGCTGGGGCTCAAAGCTGGCGTTGCCTTGAACCCCTCAACTCCCCCAACTGTTTTAGCGCCTTTCAGTGACCTTCTCGATTATGTCTTAGTCATGTCTGTCAATCCCGGTTTTTCAGGACAGAAGTTCATACCGGAAAGTTCAGCTAAGGTGCAAGCTGTCCGTGCGATACTCGATGAAACCGGAAGTCCTGCAGCAATTGAAATCGACGGCGGTATTCAAGCTGGAAATGCCGCCGAGGTCGTAGAGGCAGGTGCAGATATCTTGGTCGCCGCTTCTGCTATTTTTAATTCACAGAATCCGACCGTAGCCACACGCCGATTGCGTGAAGCTGCACTTTCAGTCTCGCCCAACTAGTGCCTGCTTCCTCATCATTACTCCGCGTGCGATATGCCGAAACCGATAAAATGGGAGTGGCTTACTATGCTAACTACTTCGTCTGGTTCGAAGTTGGTCGTTGCGATCTCCTCCGCTCAATGGGGCGCACCTACCGCGACCTGGAGAATGATGGCGTGATGTTACCCGTTATCGAAGCGCACTGCGAATTCCGTGAATCAGCCCGCTACGACGACGAATTGAGTATCGAGACCTGCGGCTCCTTACTCTCCCAGGTAAGAATCGAATTTTCGTATGAGATCGTGCGACGTCACGATCGAACCCAACTCGCCACCGGACGTACCGTCCACGCTGCCGTTGATCTCGGCGGTCGACCTTTGCGCCTTCCAGCCGAGCTCCAAGGAGCCTTAGCATGAATGCCGTCGTAACTGGAGTCGCTGGCTTTATCGGGTCACACCTAGCAGAACGACTGCTATCAAGAGGCGCGACTGTCATTGGCATCGATTGTTTTACCGATTACTACGCACGAGAACTTAAGGAAGCAAATCTGACTACGCTCCGAGCGAACAAAGAATTCGACTTATTCGAAACAACGATCCAAGACGCGGACTGGCCGGCGTTGCTGCGGAACACTACACATCTGTTCCATTTAGCAGCCCAAGCAGGAGTTCGAAAAAGCTGGGGTTCAGATTTCAGTTTCTACACAAAGTGCAATATCGAAGCCACCCAGGTAATACTTGAGGCGTGTCGCTCGGCATCACTTGAACGACTGGTTTACGCGTCGAGCTCGTCGGTCTATGGCGACATTTCGGAAATCCCAATGAAAGAAGATGCGCGACTGCGGCCAATTTCTCCTTACGGAGTGACCAAACTTGCAGCTGAACATTTGTGCTATTTGTACTGGGCGAACTACGGCCTCCCTGCTGTCTCCTTGCGGTATTTCACTGTGTATGGACCACGTCAACGACCTGACATGGCGTTCAATCGGTTCCTAAAGGCGATGCACGCAGGTGTTCCAATCACCCTCTACGGAGATGGCGAACAGACCCGTGACTTTACATTTGTTGACGATGCAGTTTCGGCGACGGTAGCTGCTGGACACCACGGCGTACCTGGCCGCGTCTACAATATCGGCGGCGGGTCGCGCGTGTCGATGAATGAAGTGCTGACACTCATGAAAAGCTGTACCGGGTTCGACCCAATCGTAAACAAAGAAGAATCCCAGAATGGTGACATGCGTGATACATACGCTGATACCGCGCTGGCAAAGCAGGATCTCGATTTTGCTCCGTCTGTTACGCTAGAACAAGGTATAGAGACCGAATACAAATGGTTATCAGACTTGACACCCTAACGAAGGCTTTCTTCGCGCTGACGTTACTCGCAAGCGCCTGCGGAGGCGATCGGCCTGAGATTCCACTGGCTACAGTTGGAGCTGATCGCCTTCTCTTTGAACGTGGCACCGAATCGATGCAAGAGGGCGATTGGAGAACGGCCCGCGAGTACTTTCTCCAAGTTCGTGACAATTATCCCCTCAGCCCGTTACAGGCCGTATCTAGACTAGGTATGGGTGATACCTTGGAGGCCGAGGGTACAATTGAGTCTTACATCCAAGCTATGGCCGAATATCGAGATTTTCTGGCGCGTTACCCAACGCACGACAGGGTGGACTACGCTCAATACAAGCTCGGAATGGTCTACTACCAACAGATGCGTAGCCCCGAACGCGACCAGTCTGAAACACACAATGCCATCGTCGAGTTTGAGTTATTTACTCAGCGATACCCGACGAGCCAGTACATCGACGAGGCTCAAGAACACCTGAGAGAAGCTCGAGACCGATTGTCTGAATCAAATTTTGTGGTTGGCCATTTCTACCACCGAAGAAAGTGGTATCCGGGCGCAATAGACCGACTTGAGATGATTCTTGATGAAGATCCTAACTACTCAGAGACAGATGCCGTTTATTTCTACCTAGCAGATTCGCTGCGCCATACAGCGGGGAGAGCAGCAGAAGCACTTCCAATGTTTAGGCGAATCCTCGAAGAATTCCCAGACTCTGAGTTCATGAAGGACGCAACAGAACGAATTGCCGTCCTTGAACAGGCTGCTGCCACCGATGATCCGTGAGTTAGAGAACCACCCAGATAAATGTTTAGATGCGTCCTAGATTGTATAGATGCATGCAGTAGCGGAAACGTTTACACCTTCAACGTAGCATTCTCTAGTTTACGCTTGCCCGCTTCGTTGTCGACGCTCGCCGCCCAGCTGACTCCAACTCAGAACCTTTAGGATCAGACAGAACCCGGTTATACCGACGGTAGTAGTCCGCCGCCGAGACAAGAGCCGTGACCAAAACCAGCCACAGTGCTAGCTGACCCAGAAGGAGAAACAACCAAAAGTGGTTACCTAGCATTAGAAGCAAAATAGCGATTACTTGAACCACCATTTTTATCTTTCCGATAGGTGATGCAGGAATGATCACTCCACGAGCGTGCGAGAGACTCCTGAGCACCGTTATGCCGAGCTCTCTCCCGAGAATTACAGCCACCATCCACGCAGACGCAAGCCCCATCTGAACTAGAGATATGAGTGCAGCGGTAATTAGCAGCTTATCTGCCAGCGGATCCATAAGCTGCCCAAGCGACGTTATCTGATGACGCCGGCGCGCCAAATAGCCATCTAGCCAATCCGTTAGCGCAGCCAGACCAAAAATCACTGCCCCTATTACTTCCTTGGCAACTCCAAAAATCAATTGAGCTTCGAATCTCGTCAACAATACGACGACCAGAAGTGGAACGAGGAAAATTCTGGCAAGTGTGAGAGTATTTGGTAGGTTCATCACGCACTACAGTCAACTGGCCGCGTGCTTAGCCCACGTATCTTATATGATCAACAGATCAGATGAAGGCGATCCTTTTGGCCGGCGGATTCGGAACGCGACTCCGCCCATTAACTCTCAAAACACCTAAACCAATCGTTCCTATCTTTGATCGTCCCTTCCTCTCATACCAAATTGACATACTGAAACAGTTACCGGAGATCGACGAGGTCATCTTGAGCCTCAACTACCAACCAGATTCAATTAAAGCCGTTATCGGCAGTGGGCAAGACTTCGGACTCCGGATCCGCTACTTGGTGGAACCCAATCCACTCGGTACCGGCGGGGCCGTCAAGTTCGCCGAATCATATTTAGATGGAACAACTGTCGTGTTCAATGGAGACGTCCTAACTGGAATTGACTTACCGAAGGTATTACATTTACATCGCGACCGAAAAGCGTCCGCCACTATCGTTCTCACTCCCGTCGACGATCCGTCAGCCTACGGATTGGTTGAGACCGATACAAACGGGAACGTAATTCAGTTTCTTGAAAAACCAGACCCTGACGAAGTCAGCTGCGACACAATCAATGCAGGAATATATGTATTAGAACCTGAAACGTTTGATCGGATTCCTCAGGGCACCAAATACTCAATTGAGCACGGTTATTTCCCATCATTGGTCGACACGAACGAAACCTTCGTAGCGTACATTGACGACAGCTATTGGCTTGACATCGGCACGGCCGAGAAGTACTTGCAAGCTCATCGAGACATCATGACCGGTCGGTATGCCGTCAAACCCTTCGTAGGACAGTCCAGGGGCGCTCCAGTCATAGCTCCCACAGCAACGGTCGACAGCACGGCCAACCTAGAAGGTCCTTGCTTTGTTGGCGCGAACGCATATGTCGGCGCTTACGCGGACATCAGAGCACACACCGTGTTGAGCGAATCCGTCACCATCAACGAACACGCAGTGATCGAGGGTGCCATCATTTGGCCCAATAGCAACGTGGGTTCTCATGCAAAGGTACTCAACTCCATCATCGGCGCACGTTCTGAAGTGGCTCCACACGCCATCATTAATCCAGGCACTGTGCTTGGAGACGAATCTATCGTAACAATTCACAATAAGTTGTAATGTCCGTAATCGATTCAAGTATTTTCAAGGCATACGACATTCGAGGCGTCTACCCCGACCAACTCGACGAGGACATTGCCTACCAAGTGGGGCGTGCGTTCGTAGAATTTCTTAATGCAAAGCGGATTGCAGTTGCCCGCGACATGCGATTGTCGTCTCCGTCGCTTGCAGAGGCATTCATTGATGGCGCCCTTGAGCAAGGAGCGGATGTAGTCGACTTCGGCATGCTTGGAACTGACATGCTCTATTATGCCGTCGCCAGAGATGGACTCGACGGTGGTGCGCAGATAACAGCGTCTCACAACCCTAAGCAATACAACGGGATGAAGCTAGTAAGAAGCCAAGCTCTGCCGCTAAGCGGCGATGCAGGCATCTCAGATATCCGAAAGATGGTACTTGAGCAGCGAATTCCCCGTGCTGTTACCCGAGGGAAACGGACAGAGTCCCACCTTCTTGACGACTACCTTGATCACATTCTGTCCTTCATCGACACTTCGTTTATCAAACCATTTGATCTCGTACTCGATGCTGGAAGTGGAATGGCGGGACTGGTCGCTCCAAAGCTATTTGAGCGACTCCCCTGTCAGATCACCCCTCTTTGCTTTGAAATTGACGGCAACTTTCCGAATCATCAGGCCAATCCTCTATTAGAAGAGAACCGCCGCCATGTGGTCGACCGCGTGATAGAAAACCAGTCTGATGGAGCGATCGCCTGGGATGGCGACGCTGACCGGTGTTTCTTTATCGACGGCCAAGGTAATTTTATTGCCGGAGATTTCATCACCGCTTTACTGGCAGAGGCCTTCCTTAGAAAAGAAGCAGGAGCAAAAATCGTCTACGACGTGAGGGCTAGCCATGCAGTTAAGGATGTCGTCACAAAGTGCGGTGGCACTGCCTTGATGAACCGTGTTGGCCATGCTTTCTTTAAGACACGTATGCGAGCAGAAGGCGCAACGTTCGGAGGTGAAGTAACAGGACATTACTACTTCAGGGATAATTTTTTTGCTGATAATGGTTTCATTCCAGCACTTTTAATACTGGAACTCATGTCTGTAAAAAATCAGACACTCAGCGAGTTACTAAAACCCTTCCGAGAGAATTACTTTATTTCTGGAGAAATCAATACCCAGATGCCAACTATGAACGTAGCCAACAAAAAGATTGAGGCTCTGGGCAAGCGGTACAGTGATGGATATCTCTACAGGATGGATGGAATTTCTGTTGAATACCCAACTTGGCACTTCAACGTACGTGCCTCTAATACAGAGCCCCTCTTGCGTCTAAACCTAGAAGGCGACACCCCTGAATTAATGGAGGAGAAACGAGATGAGATACTGGAACTCGTTAGAAGGTAAGCCCTTAGAACTTTGCTAGAATAAAGGCAGTCGAGACTAAGGCGCCAGCGGGAGTAACTCAGTGGTAGAGTGTCAGCTTCCCAAGCTGAAGGTCGCGGGTTCGACCCCCGTCTCCCGCTCCATTTAAATTTCTTGCCAACAACTACGGAATTGCCTTCGCCTTCCAAAAAAGCTGTCGCGTTGACCAACGAAAACATCAATATTGAATACAAATAGGTCCCTGCTCAGAGGATCGCCCAATCACTTGCTTATCTGTCATCGTTACGCTCTTACATTAAGGACACCTGGGGCCTCCCATTTTCAATTGTCACACATTGCGGTACTATAAAGGTTTCTCAACCGCTCGGGCTCCGGGTGCTGAGCATTACCGTCTCCAACTCTGAAGGAAGGTAGCTGAAGGAATTTACATGTCATCTGCAAAAATTATCTGGACAGAAATCGACGAAGCACCAGCTCTGGCGACTTATGCGTTGCTGCCTGTTATCCAAGCGTACGCTAAGGGAACAGGTCTTGAAATCGAAACCCGCGACATCTCACTCGCGGGACGAATCATCGCAACTTTCCCTGATCGACTGACAGACAAACAAAAATTATCGGATGAGTTGAGTCAACTGGGAGAACTGGCACAAACTCCCTATGCCAATATCATCAAACTGCCGAACATTAGCGCTTCGATACCACAGCTTCAAGCTGCTCTCAAGGAATTACAGAGCCAGGGCTACGATATCCCCGACTACCCCGAGGAACCTCAGAATGGCGAAGAGCGAGCACTTCAAGCTCGTTTCGCCAAGGTTCTTGGATCAGCAGTCAATCCCGTACTGCGCGAAGGGAATTCTGACCGTCGGGCCGCCCTCTCTGTAAAGTCATTCGCACAAAAGAATCCACATCGAATGATGAAGGACTGGCCCACTAGTGGCTCCAAAACCCGAGTCGCACACATGAAGGAGAAGGACTTCTACAGTAGCGAAACGTCTAAAACAATCCAACATAAAGGCGATGTGCGAATCGAATTTGTCGGCGCCGATGGAACAACAACCGTCCTGAGAACAACTGTCTCCTTACTCCCTGGTGAGGTCATAGATACGGCCGCAATGAATGTTTTCGCCTTGCGAACATTTTTTTCAGACACCATTAGCGAAACAGAAGCTGAGGGAAGCCTGCTCTCACTTCATCTGAAAGCAACAATGATGAAAGTGTCTGACCCAGTAATGTTCGGACACTGCGTAGCGGTGTATTACCAAGAAGTCTTGGACAAGCACGCTGATGTTCTTAGCTCCGTCGGCGTTAATGTCAATAACGGACTGGCCGGCGTATTGGATAAGCTGGACAGACTCTCGGCGGAGAAGCAGTCTGAGATTGAATCTGACATCGCTGCCGTGTACAAGAATCGTCCAGCCCTCGCTATGGTCGATTCCAGGAAAGGAATAACCAACCTGCACATACCAAACAACATCATCATTGATGCGTCTATGCCTAATGTGGTACGCGACGGTGGCCGTATGTGGAACAACGACGACGAACTGCAGGACACGGTGGCAATGGTACCTGACCGCTGCTACGCAACGATCTACCAGGCCATCATTGAGGACTGTCAAAAACATGGCCAATTTGATCCGTCAACCATGGGCAGCGTTTCAAACGTTGGTTTGATGGCCAAGAAAGCGGAGGAGTACGGCTCTCACGACAAGACATTTATGGCCCCAGGCCCAGGAACAATTCGTGTCGTAGACGCAGAGGAAAACACCGTACTTGAACAGAAAGTGGAAACTGGTGACATCTTCCGTATGTGTCAGACCAAGGATGAACCGATTCGAGACTGGGTCAAACTGGCCGTGACCCGAGCGAAGGAATCCAACACTCCAGCCGTATTCTGGCTTGACGATAATCGAGCCCACGACGCCGCTCTCATCGCTAAAGTGCGCAACTATCTAACAGACCACGATACGACCGGTCTCGACATCCGAATTATGAAACCCATTGATGCCATGAAGTGGTCTCTTGAACGTATTCGGCGCGGCGAGAATACGATCTCCGTCACAGGCAACGTTCTTCGAGACTATCTCACGGACTTATTCCCGATTCTTGAGCTAGGCACCAGCGCCAGAATGTTATCGATTGTTCCGCTACTAAAAGGGGGGGGGCTCTTCGAAACTGGCGCAGGGGGATCGGCCCCTAAACACGTACAGCAGCTCCTCAAAGAAGGACACTTACGGTGGGACTCCCTGGGTGAGTATTGTGCGTTGGTACCAGCCATCGAACTAATTTCCGAGACGACCAAGAACGAAAAAGTGGCACTCTTAGGAAAAACCCTCGACCAGGCAATTGGAACCTACCTGGAGAACGCAAGGTATCCCTCTCGAAAAGTAAACGAAATTGACAATCGAGGCAGTACTTTCTACCTAGCCTTATACTGGGCACAGGCTCTAGCAGCACAGAATCAAGACTCTGCACTGAAGGCACGCTTCACAGATATTGCGAACCAACTATTAAAGAGCGAAACCGTGATCGTTGAAGAATTACTGGCGGCACAGGGTTCGCCGGTGGACATTGGCGGCTACTATCATCCTGACAACAATCTCGTCGAAGCGGTGATGCGTCCGAGCGCGACTTTAAACGCTATTGTGGATGCAATGTAAGAGGCGCTGTGCAAAACACAGACATACTCTCAGTAGACCCGTCCCGGGTAAAGCTCGCAGATGACCTCACGCTTCGTGCTGAACTGGATGCTCCTGATGGAATAACCTCAATTGGTCGAACTATTGTTCTCAAGGGTGAAGTCCGAGCGACCGAGCATCTGATCATCGAAGGACGAGTAGATGGCCAGGTTACAGCACCTAATCACGGCGTAGCCATCGGACAACAAAGCTCTGTCTCTGCGGATATCTTAGCGCGGACGATTACAGTTCGCGGCTGCGTCAAAGGGAATCTCACTGCCACCGAGCGTGTTGAAATCCTAGCTACTGGACGAGTCGAAGGACGGGTAGTGGCACCGCAGATCGCGATTGATGAAGGTGCTTACTTCAAAGGAGGCGTGGATCCGAAACTAACCGCCACTGCCACCGCGGTGGGACTTCACCGCCTTAAGCAGCGCGCTGATCATTCGTGATCGAGAGAGTCGAGCTCTATTGCTGCGCCCACAACTTAAACATTACTTGAGCACGTGGAATCATCTTAAGAATGGTGACCAACAAAATCTTTATCTGCGCTATCCTTTTTCTCCAGTCTGCCCTTCTAACCTCGTGCACGTCGATCCCCAAAGACCTGGACTGGGCAGCCGTCAATTACTTAATTACTTCTGACTTTCCCGATGTGCCACATCTAACCACGATTGAGTTAGCTGAACTTTTATCCAGTGCTCCTGAGAATGTCATCCTACTCGATGCTCGTGAGGACGAGGAATTCGCTATCAGCCATCTCCAAGGGGCCCATCATGTCGCAGCCAGCAAAGACGATGCGGCCCTGCTTTCCCGCACTGACCCCAATGCAATTGTCGTTGTCTACTGTTCGGTCGGCTACCGGTCAGCAGCTTTAGTTGAGCAATTACACGCACTAGGGCACACTCACGTGGTGAACCTAGAAGGATCAATTTTCCGCTGGGCCAGTGAAGGACGACCTGTCTATCGGGGTAGTACACGCGTGGATAGGGTACATCCCTACGACGAGACCTGGGGAGTGTTACTACCGGAGTCGCTCTGGGCATTTGAATCAAAGCCCTGATTACCTTCCAGTTTTAATGCCCAAGCAGCACGGCCTCAGAGGACCTCAGCAGGATGTTGCTCACCTTTCAGTCTTTTCCGCTACGCGCCTCAGTAGCGTAACGGACTTTCCAACAGACCAAACTATTAGGTAATAACTACCTTGGGCAACTCGCAGCATCAAGACGTTTAGCGCCCCAGCGTCGCCTGCTAAATCTAGAAACAACATCCCTCTCACAAATCATCGCTTCACTTGCTGGACACCCCCTAAAACAGTGACAATGAGCGGCACTCTGCCGAACAACGCCTGGAGATTTAAATGAAACGGATGTCTTTTATCGTAGTAGCCAGCCTCGTTGTGTATAACCTTGGAACAATTCCAGCCAACGCTCAGCACGGAGCAACTGACGGCGAGTGGCATGCCTACGGCGGAGACATCGGGAGTACAAAATATTCACCCCTCGATCAAATCAGTCGAAACAACTTCTCCGATCTTGAGGTGTCCTGGCGCTGGAAATCAGCTGACGCATTTCTGAGCACCACCACACCCGACGGTGGGGAATGGTGGACAAGCTTGTCAAATATCGTCGATTCTCTAGAGTCAGAAAATCCGAATCTGTATCGCAACCAAAACACGCCCCGAATCTCTTCCATGCAGGCCACACCACTGATGATTGGAGGGGTGCTCTATTTCAACACGGCCTTGTCTCAAGGTGTCGCAGTGGATGCAGAAACTGGTGAAACGCTCTGGGTTTACAATCCAAAGAGCCATGAAGAAGGCACTACCAGCATGACCGTCACTTGGCGACAACGCGGTGTGGCATATTGGACAGACGGTGCTGACGAGCGAATATTCTGGGGAACGGGAAATGGCTACTTGATTTGCGTGGAGGCTAAAACTGGCCGACCCTGCTCGGGTTTTGGTGACAATGGCCGGGTTGATCTTACGATTGGACTTCCTCGCGCAGATAGAAACGAACGGGATTATCTAAACGCGATGCTGTACTCCGTCCAGTCTCCCCCCGTCGTCGTGCGAGACGTCGTTGTTCATGGCTCCTCGATCGCGGACCGACGAATTATGAAAGAGTCAGTGCCGGGTTGGGTGCGCGCCTGGGACGTTCGGACCGGAGAGCACAAATGGGACTTTCATACAGTGCCTCAGGAAGGTGAGGAAGGAGTCGAAACCTGGCTCAATGATTCGTGGAAATACTCTGGTAACGCGAACGTTTGGACAACGTTAAGCGGTGACAACGAGCTTGGATACGTTTACCTACCTACGGGCACGCCCACAAATGACTATTACGGGGGTCATCGTCTCGGCAATAATCTCTTCGCAGAAAGCATCGTCTGCGTCGATGTCGAAACCGGTCAAAAAGTTTGGCATTTTCAGGCCGTGCATCATGGATTGTGGGACTACGATTTCCCGGCCGCTCCGACCCTGCTTGATGTTGTTGTTGAAGGGCGCCCAATTAAGGCACTGGCCCAAGTAAGCAAGCAAGGCTTCCTTTACGCGTTTGACCGTGTAACGGGCGAACCTATCTGGCCCATCGAGGAACGACCGGTTCCAACCGATACAAATATTCCAGGCGAGGTTCCTGCCCCAACGCAACCATTCCCCACTAAACCTGCACCCTTTGAATATCAAGGGACGTCAATTGATGATCTCGTCGATTTCACACCTGAAATACGAGAAATGGCGATAAAAGCAGTGGAAGGATTCAGACTTGGCCCACTGTTTACCCCACCTGACCGCGCGGTATCAGGCGTGACACGAGGGACACTGTTTCGACCACCAGGGTCTGGAGCAGCCAGTTGGTCAGGTGCAGCAGTCGATCCAGAAACTGGCTTACTTTACGTACCGTCAACTAACCATTCCACGGTCATTAGATTTTATAGTCCGGAGGGTCAAGGCGGGGACCTCCGCTACACACACGGTGCACCCGAGAACATCATCTTGGCAGGAGACGGAGGACGAGACTTACCGCTAATGCCTCAAGGGCTGCCATTATTCAAACCACCATACACTCGCATGACCGCGATCAATATGAATACCGGTGATCATACCTGGATGGTTCCGCTGGGTGATGGCGACCGAATCCGCAATCATCCGATGTTGCGGGACTTGAATCTCCCACCAGTTGGCGGAGACAGCGGAAGAAGCGGACCTCTATTAACAAAAACATTATTGATCAACGCGTTAGCCGCTGGCGGCAGCCAAGGTGGTCCACGACTGGTAGCGTATGACAAATCTACGGGCGATCAATTAGCTTCTGTCGATCTACCTAGTGGAGCACTCGGTACACCCATGACCTACATGGCGGCAGGAAAGCAATATATCGCATTAACTATAGGCGGGAGTCCTCCCGAACTCATCGCGCTTGCACTGCCGTAAGCGCCTCAGTTTCCTGCACCCTGGCACCACCGAGGATTCCTTCCATTGCGTAGTTTCCCTCATGGCAGGCGTACTCGAACAATGGCTCTTCCGTCTTCTTAAGGAGAATCCTAACTGTCCACGGTTGAGTCCACGTGGTTGGGTCATTAAACGTCACTTCCTGTTGGACTGTATACGGCCCAATCCGAGTGTACCGCTCAACCATCGTTAGGTTCTCACTAGCCCCTTGCCATCGGCTCTTCTTCGAAAAGTTCGTCGTCTCGATAACGAGTGTGTCCCCTTCCCACGAGGCCCGACCGTTGCCGTTCCACAAACGAAGATCCGTACCGAGGCGAGGACGACCATCGAGAGGAATCACGCGCGCTTCATGTCCCATCTCTTGCAGAATCGTGACATACCCAGGCGTCTGTAGAATCTGAAAGTAACTGTTGTACCCAGCCCCAAGGCGGGGGGCCCCAAAATGCAGACACCTATCACTCAAAGTTCGATCTTCAGGTCCATCAGAAGGATGTTCCGCCATGTAGACACGTCTTTCCGAGGCGCGCTGCTGAGCCTTCGGCGTAAGGAGAGGATAACGTCCGTTTGGAGGATCGACGATAAGTGAAGTTCTATTGTCAAGTTCTCTCTCTACCAACCAGAAGGCGTTGTAGTTTCCAGTAACTTCATCAAAATCGTTATATTTGGAGTTTCCCAGTGCTTGCTGAAAGAGTCGGTCGCCAAGTAAATCGCCTGCCTGCTCGTTATTCCTAAACTCAGCAACCTGCTGCCTAAGCTCGGCAAGCTCCTCCTCTGTCAGTATTTCCTTGTCCGCAAGCGCTTCTGGACGCTGCATAGGAGTTGCGGCGTTATTAGTCCAGATCCCTTGCAGATCAGGCTGCCCATCCGCTGTCCGAGTCGCCGTCCAAGCAGAATCAACGAGTTCAGACTGGCCACTGGCGATGTTCGGTAAACACACACCTAACGTCGCTACGACCAATGCCTTCATAAGATTTCGACCTTTCATCTGCCCCCCCTCCCTAGCCTGCCACCTCAGCCTAGTCTACACAGGTTTGCACTGATTCAGTGAAGTTACGCGAGAGTATCAGATAATTATAAGGTGCCAGAATCGCTACGTATTGCCTTTCTCGGCTGTGGCTTCATCACGGGGGTTCACAGCCAACAAATCCGACGCACCAGCATCGGGATCTTGCGCAGCTATGCCAGTCGAGATCTGGCTAAGGCTGAAAGGTTCTGTCAGCGCTATGGAGGACATCTCAGCTACGGTGACTACACCTCAGCAATTAACGACCCCGCTGTGGATGCCGTCGTAATCGCCGTGCCGCCCCGTTTTCATCTCGACCTAACACTGCAAGCTCTAGATGCTGGCAAACATGTACTTGTCGAAAAACCAGCATATCTGACTTCATCTGATTATGAGCAGGTCCGGCTCATGAGAGACAAAGCGCGGCGTGTCGTAATGGTCGGAGAAAATGATCACTACAAACCGCTTGCTACTTGTCTCCGACGAATCCTTCGTGAAGATACGATCGGGCAAATGCTGTTCGCGCATTTCACCACTCTAGCCAAAAGACTCAAGTTGCCCACTGACTGGCGTAACAGTGAACTTTTGGCTGGAGGTGACGCATTCTTTGAGGAAGGCATCCACTGGCTACATCTCGCGAACAGTCTGGGACCGCAAATCACGTCGGTTCATGGCTATCGGCCGAATCTTCCGCCCGAGGGTGCTGACTCACGCGCAAAAAGCATGATGGTCGCCTTCCGGTACAATAACGGTGCTGTTGGTACGTTGCACTACTCACGCGAGGTTCCATCGTTGCTCCGTGGCCTTCGACTCTCAAAAATCTATGGCCGTAGGGGCATCGTCACCTTTGAGTCGAACGGGGTCTTTGTATTAGTGCGCGGACAAGGCCTGCCTCGGCTGCTATTTCCAGGTTTCCGAGACATGCGTGGTTACCAAGCAATGTATCGTGACTTCGTCGCAGCGATCCGCCAGCAACGCGCGCCTGAAATGAGTCTCGAAATCGCAATGGCCGATCAGGTTTTTTTGGAACAGATCTACGCGACAAACGAGGAATAGACGAAACCAGGACATCCCGATGGATCACGGGTACGACATCATCATTATTGGAAGCGGCGCCGGTGGAGGCACAATCGCTCAGAGCTTGGGTGAAACATCCGCAAGTATCCTTATTCTAGAACGTGGAGATTTCATCCCCTCCGAACCTGAAAACTGGGATCCTGAAGCAGTCTGGAAACACTTACGCTACCGAACAGGCGAACGGTGGCTCGACGGTGAGGGCAACGAATTCACACCCTACACTCACTATTGTGTTGGCGGAAATACGAAATTCTGGGGCAGTGTCCTTTATCGCTTACGGAAGGAAGACTTCGAAGCCACTGAACACCTCGATGGAGTCTCTCCAGCATGGCCGATTACCTATGACACCTTGGCTCCCTACTACGATCGTGCCGAGCAACTTTATCAAGTTCACGGCGAAACCGGAGCGGATCCTACCGAGGTGCCTCGAGGGCCCTTCCCATACCCTCCTATTCCCCATTCTGAGGAAATCGCCAAAACCGTCGACCTGTTACGAGCCCAAGGGCTCCACCCTTCTCCGTTACCCTTGGGCCTGCTTAATCCAGGCCAACCAGGCGGTTGTGTCCTGTGTAATACATGTAACTCGTTTCCATGTCAGCGTCATGCTAAAAGCGAATCGGACATCTGCTGCATCCGTCCTCTGCTGGCCCAGAAAAACATCACCCTTTGGACACATGCCCTCGCTCAACGTCTTTTAACCGACCCGTCTGGAAAAAAGATCGAGGCGGTAGAAGTGCTGCGCCACGGCTCGACGGTTCGTGCCTACGCCCCTCTCGTTATTGTGTGCTGTGGGGCGGTTAATTCCGCAGCGCTTTTACTGCGTTCGGGCACTGACAAGCATGCCACCGGCCTGGCGAATTCATCAGGGCTAGTCGGTAAATGCTATATGGCGCACCTCGCCACAATGATGCAGGGCTTTCATCCTTTCCGAAAGAATCACACAGTCTTTCAAAAAACTGTCGGCATCAACGACTTCTACCTCCGTGGCCCCGACACTCCGTATCCTCTTGGGCAAATCCAGTCACAGGGGCGCACCCACGGTGTGATGGCGCAGACCGTCGTGCCGTGGATGCCCCTGTGGGCTTACAACGCCTGGGTTGCTCGCGGCGTCGACTGGCTTGCCATGACCGAAGACCTCCCACGTCCAAACAATGCAGTCTCAGTTGATCCGGATGGACGAATTCGCCTCTCCTATCAACCAAATAATCTTCTTGCTCACGAAAAGCTAGTGAGTGAAATGAAACGCATCCTTAGAGGACTTGGTTTCTGGAAAGTCATGATTCATTCACATAAAGACAAAAACACGACCCATCAATGTGGCACTCTTTGTTTTGGTACTGACCCAGCTACCTCAGTACTTGATCCCTATTGCCGATCGCATGACGTCGAAAATCTATTCGTTGTCGACGCATCGTTCTTCCCTTCGTCAACCGCCGTGAATCCAGGACTGACCATTGCGGCCCAAGCATTTCGGGTCGCCGAACATATTGTCAAAACCGATTTAAGGAGCACGACGTGAGAGTTCGATCCTTCAGTCACGCTGGTATCACTGTATCCAATTTCAATGCGGCCGTGAGATTCTACTGGGATATTTTCCGATGCCCTTTGGTTGGTGTAGCCGACACCCCCTCGGATCGCGTCAGGACTTTCTTCGGCGTCGATACCAAACAACCAAACTGTAAAATCGGATGGATCCGTATACCAGGCGGCGCTGTACTAGAGATCTTCGAGTTCCAGCCGCAGGAATCCCCAATCGACGTTCAATGGAACCGTATCGGTCTCACCCACGTTTCATTTAATGTGCGAGGAACGAAGCGATGGTACGACTATCTCGTCAGTAAGGGTGTCGAATGTGTCAGTAAGCCAGAACGATCACCACGGGGACACACGTTCTTCTTTGCCAAGGATGTAGACGGCAATCTAATTGAGCTCATGGACCTCGGTTATATGCATTACGTTCTCAGCTGGCTTGGTCCGCTCGGTGGCTTCCTTTTCCGGCATGGGAGGTACAAGCGTTATTACCTGTGACAGATTTTGTCTTGAGTTAAGAGATTCGACTCTTAAGCCACTGTTGATAACCCAACTAATTGGTTGGCCATAACACACCCTGGCTATTGATACCGTTAGCACCAGCCGGAATGGGCCCCATTCCCTTATAGACGAATTTCTGAACACGAGACCCTTCGTAAGTCTCCGTCGTGTAAATGTTCCCATCTGAGTCAACAGCGATACTATGCACAGCAAAAAACATTCCGGGCTGCCGACCACCGTCACCAAATGCCGTTAACACCTCCATCGTCTCACGGAGAAGGATATAAACCTTCATATTCTGACCGTCGGCCAAATACAAATACGTCTGCTCCGGATCGTGTGAGAAATCAATATCCCACGTTGATCCCTGGGCCAACGTATTTGGAGCAACTATCGTCTCGCTCACGAAGGTCCCATCCTTTTGAAATATCTGAATTCGGTCCGCCGCTCGATCACAGACGTAGATCAACCCGTCGACTGAAATCTCAGAACAATGTACTGGACCGCGAAACTGTTGAGCAGGAACCGACCCCGGAATGTAGCGCCCTAGATCAACATCATCATCCGGTTCATTTCCATAAGCTCCCCAATACCGCTTGAGTCGACCAGTCTCCATATCCACAACCGCAACTCGGCGATTAAGATAACCGTCTGCAAAATATGCCTCATTAGCACTTGCATCAATCCCGATTTTAGCCACGCGCCCAAAGCTCCCACTCGCATGACTATCTCGTTTAAAGAGTGGACGACCGTCCGACTCTCCAGCTGCACGCGCGCCAAACGCACCGATCTGCATCAAGAACCCACCGTCTCTTGAAAACTTCAACACATGAGAGTCAGGCCCACCGTTACTCCCGATCCAAACGTTATCCATGTGATCAATCGTGATCCCGTGGTTTGATACTGGCCATACATAATCTGCAGTCTCTGATCCAGGGCCTCCCCAACTCGAAATAAGATTTCCAGCTTGGTCGAACTCGAGCACGGGAGGTGCCGGCGCGCAACATTCACTCAAGGGAGGATCCTGAACAAGACCAATCTCGGTCCGCCCAACAAACTGGTCTGGTGTATTGCGGTGGACGACCCAAATATGATCTCTAGAATCGACATCGACACCAATCGTCGGACCCATGAGCCAATGATTTGGTAAATTTTTTGGCCACAGCGGGTCGACCTCAAACATGGGTACCTGGCGTCCATCCGCCTGCGTCGCGTTCCCAGTCCCCTCTTGGATAGAGTCTTCCACCAAGGACGACCCAACCCCACAAGCTACGATTAACCCGAGTAGGCATGCTCCGCCCATGAGTCTGCGTTTCTGCTGCATCGTGTTCCCCCTCATCCGTTTGGCTCGCACAATATCAGGATTACTGATAGACCAGACGCTACCATACCCAGTTCCTAAAACTTGCTCGTCGAAAACATCTATGTCAGAACCGAAATAACTTAGTGACCTTGACGATCAAGGCTCGATTTTCAAGTCCTCGCACCGATCTCGGCGCAAGCATGTCACGCTGCTCATTGTAGACAACAAAGAGCTCACTTCCCGGTTGATATTCCCATCGCAATCGGATGTTACTACTTAAACCATTGTTGCTTGAGTTGTATTGAATCAGGGCACTCACGAACATTAACGGGCTAATCGTGTAGGTCGTCCGAGTGGTTACAAGTTTCGTGTCGAATCGTCCTTGGGGCAAGTCGATCCAATTAAACGACACGCTTGGTTGAAACGAAAACTGAGGCGTTAACTCGACTCTTCCTCCAAAGGGAGCCCCACCAACTCCAAAGGTCGTCTTTGTTCCTCCATAAAACGAGCCGTGCTCAGCAAACACAGCTCCTGTAATCCGGCGTTGCGGCCCAAAGTGTGTCTCCGTAGTTGCATTCCAAAACTCGTACTCTCCAGGCGGAAGGACAACACCAGGTGCAATTCGAAATGGCTCTCTTAACACATCGAAAGTATCAGCGTACGATATCTCGAAGTGATCACTACTCTCAAACTCAGTTTCAAATCTTGCAGTCACCTCTCTAGTTTCGACATTCCCTGTAGCGTCAGTGATGTAATCGTAGGACCCATCCCAGGTGAACTTTCTCACGGCTTCTATGGCTTGGGGTCTCGGACTAAATCTCACTTCACCAAAACTCTTACGGAAATCAGACCGGCGCAAGAATCCGACACCCGGTGAGAATTTCGAATCAACAAATAAATGTTCAGCCGTCAGCCCATATCGATCGCCGTTGTAACGAAAATCTCCTTTGTAACTCGTGTCCCGACCTTTTTTCCCCGTAGTCTGAGTCTTCGCCCAGTATGTGTTAATCGCCACGTTCTCATAGAAATTAAAGACCCCGTCGACACCATAGGCCTGATTTGATCCGTGCCGGTCTGCAAGCGCCGATCTACTCGTGAAAATGGCACCAACGCTACTACGACGCAACATATCCAGACTGAGTCGTGCAACTGAAAAGTTTGTGGATAAGGCCCTGGCTGTTGGCTCACTATCAGTGTGGATATTAATTACTCCCAACCTTAACTTCCCAACTCGACCGGTCACCCTCCCGCCAGCGATGATTGGAACTTCCATGTTGTTGTTCAACCCTATCTGGCGGCTGTAAAACAGGATCGGCGTGTCAGCAGACCCACCGAATGGGCCGCGACGGGCACCACCGAATCCAAAGACCCCTTGATTCTCAAGGAAGAACTCCCGCTTCTCGGGAAAGAACAGACTAAAACGTGTGAGATTGACTTGCTGCTCATCGGCCTCTACCTGGGCAAAATCAGTATTAACAGTGAAATCAGCTGTTACGTTTGCCGTCACCCCGTACTTGATGTCTATCCCAACATTTCCACCAAATTCGTTCGACAGAACTGGCGAAACATTCGCATCTGAACTGACATCGCCAATAAGATATGGTTTGATCTCGAGTGGACGCCCTCCCGCCGGAACCTCAAGACCCACCATGGTAGCGGAACGCGATATCTGAAAGATGGCTCCTCGTCCCAGACCCGGATCGGTTCTAGTGAGATAACCCCATTCATTCTTATGCATAATGTTGCGGCCCACATTAATGCCCCAGATCTGTGAACGACCAGGCCTATACCTCAGCGACCTGAATGGAATCGCCATCTCAACAGACCAGCCACCTTCAAATCGTCCCGTCTCCAAAGTCCAAACGGGGTTCCAGTCGCCGTTGTAATCGCGTTCGTTGGCAATCTCACCGTCCATTCGGCCACCGATTGGATTAACGTTAAAGATGACCGCGTTACGACGGTCATAAAACGTGTCGAGGATTATCTCCAACTCCTCATTCTGTAGAACGTTGAAGCTATCCCGCCGCATCTCGTTAACGACCCACTCCGACTCAGGCGCCCCATCCCAACATCGAGCCGCTAGATAGAGAGTTGATTCGTCGAAAAAAATCCAGAGTTCGGTCTTCTCGGTCATCGGCACGCCTGCCACCGGTTCGAGTTGAATTAAGTCTCCAAACGAAGGAACCGTTCGATAAACTTCCTCGTCCAACTCCCCATCAAGACTCAGATCTTCGGAAAGTCTCACCGCCCTAATCGTAGCGCCTCCATCATTGTTACGAGAGATCGTATTTGGAGCCTTGGGCGGCGGTGGTGCGCCAGTTTCAATTCGTAATTGAAGGGCTCTTTCACCAGGGCTCACATCGTTGAACTCGCGGCCCTCACTGCTAAATTCGTCAGCCACACTCTCAGATTCTAGCTCTGGTGAGACAGCAGCCTGTGTCACATCTAAATTTACAGCGACCCCGAACACCAGGTCAGAAGCAAGACGATCCTGCACATCGAATAACTCTGTAATCGCACCGTCGATTTTTACCGAACGTACAACGGAACCAGTGGACACTTCGATTAAGCGACCAGTCACGCGAATCCTCTCATCTAGATACTGATATCCGCCAGTAACGATCCATCGCGCCCTCAACCGATTCCCTAGTTGAAGGAGGGCAGCATTCGTCATCGACGACGCTGACGACAGGTCGCTCTCTCGAAGCTCCTCACGAATCAGATCAGGATTGACAACAACTGAGTCAGTATCCGACCCAAGACTCGCCATCACGGTTTCTGCAATACCCGACCCGATCCAGTCATCTCGTGAATCGCCGGTTATATTGCTAAATGGAACGACGGCGACACTTCCACTCAGCGCAAATTCCACTCGATCCTTGATCTCCGACTGTGCAACCGCCCGATCAATCAACACGCAACACGACAACACCACAATTACGCTGCAGCGAAAAATCGCAGGCATGACAGTAATCAGAAGAGAGTCCCTCATGCTAACTGGCCACGGAATGAGATGGGGGGCAGTATATCCCCCATGCCCGTCAGGTGTCGCACCTATCAGTCAAGTGACCGTGGCGCTTCAGACCAGGACCACACTATGATTGAAAAGGAGAGAAATACGAAACAGGCTCGATGAGCATTCTTCTTCTCTATCCGTGACGTTTGAGCTTTCTCCCGTCATAGAGTCATTCACAATAGAGTTTTTATCAGAAATCAAACGTAAACGTTTATTCCCAATCGACTCCTCATGATCACCTCCCACACGACTGAGCCCTTGTCGACTCGGTATCGTTCCGTCATTTTCTGTCTGTTTGGCTGTGCATTAATTTCAACAGGTCTGGCACCAACGTCAACAGCTGTCGCGCAAACACTGGCCACAATAACCGGGATTGTTATCGATGGGATTACCGGCACACCGATTCCGAACGTACTCGTGTCGACTGAGCAACGAGAGGTGACCACCAATACAACGGGACAATTTACTATTCAGATTAAGCAAACAGACACCCCTTTGCGCTTTGAGGTTGATGGCTATCTAGAGACAACCGTGATCATTGAAGGTACGACACTTCAGGTTCGGCTGTTTCCAAATACGTTCACTGATACTGTCACTGTTATGCCGACACCGCTTGCTCAAGAACGGCCCTCTGACAATCCAATCTCTTCGCAGGAAGTGTTCCAAATTGCTGGAAGCGTTGACAATGTCTTTCGCACACTCGACCTTATGCCCGGCGTCGCGTCAACTGATGACTTTGGGAGCCGACTCGCTGTGCGTGGTGGCACACCAGACCAAAACTTAACAATCATGGACGGTGTGGAGGTTCACAATCCATATCGACTCTTTGGAATTACAAGCGCTTTTAATCCGGAAACGGTCCAGGACTTCAATCTAACTGCGGGTGGATTTGGTGTGGCATACGGCGATCGCCTGTCCTCACTCCTAATCGTCAATAATCGCAAGGGAAGAAAAAACTTTCAAGGCTCAACCGCGCTCAGCATTACAGACACTAACATTGTCCTGGAAGGCACGACTCCCGCCTGGGACAACGGCACCTGGCTCTTCAGCGCACGACGCACATACTACGACCTCTTCGCTGAAAGCTTGCTCTCCCTAGACGGTCAGTTTCCCTCATTCACCGATTTTCAGCTGCAGACCGGGTGGGATTTCGATGCAGGACATCGACTAAGCGTGACAGGTCTGCACAGCACCGAAGGAAGTAACCTCAATTTTGAAGGGGATCGTCCGGGAGAAAACATCGCCTTTGGATCAGAAGTGGACAACAACTTGCTTTCCGTGCGTTTCGATGCAGTCATCGGCCCTCGCGCTACGGCTACAACTATTGTAGCGCGCTCCGAAAACAATGAATTTCTAGGCTTCAATGGAGTAGTCCGGGCGGACGCACGACGATCCAATTCACCAGTTGATGCAGGGGCATTCGGACTAGCCAAAATTATTTTTGATCGGTCTATCTCGGTCCGCGATCTTTCCTTGCGGGAGGAAGTCGCGTTTCAGGCGTCTTCGACGCATTTAATAAACGCTGGCCTTGACCTCCATCAGTTAAATACTGGTGTAGGCTTCGCCATCCGTGGAGACCGAAATCAAAATGAAGCCAACGGCTCGAGCATAACAGGCGGCACGGGTTTGCCTGACATGCTTCAGTCGACTCTCGCTGGAACACGGGGTGGGCTGTGGATTCAAGACACCTATACCCCATCATCGCGTATATCCATTGAACCGGGTCTAAGGCTTGATTGGAGCACCGTTAACGATCGCAGCACTCTCTCCCCGCGCCTGGCGGCGAGCTACCAACTGAATGACCGCACGCAGATGCGAGTAGCCGTTGGACGGTACACTCAGAGTCCTGGATACGAAAAGCTAAGCCAATCGGATTACTTTATCGATCTCTCTAGCGTCAAGGAGTCAAGGTTGCTCCACGAAAAAGCAAACCACTTCGTGGTGGGCGTTCAACGAGATCTCGCGCCTGATCTCACAGCTCGGCTAGAAGGCTATTACAAACGATTCACCGACTTACTCGTTGGTCGCCTTGAAACGGAAACCGAGCGACTGTCTCGAATCTCTCGATACAGATTTCCTCAATCTCAGCGAAACAGCATTCCTACGACATCACTCATAACCAGCAATCCCATAAATAACGCAGGTGGTATCGCGTACGGCCTCGACGTTTACATGAATCACACCAATCAAGCAGCACCGCTAACGGGATGGCTATCTTACAACTGGGGACACGCGAACAGGGAAAGCTACGGGCGACGCTACGCTTTCGAGTACGACCGACGTCACGCGTTTAACGCCGTCGGCCGCTATCAACTCAGCAGGAAATGGACTCTCGCGGGCACTGCCCGCATCGCCAGCGGCTTCCCTCATACCGCACCTATTGGATTACGTGTGTCCTCAATAGAAAACAAAAGTGGACTACTTGTGCCAGAGACAGATGTTAGTGGACACCCAGTCTATACCGTTGACTACGGAGGCATTGAAAACCTCAACTCCGGACGATTGCCGCATTATGCACGAGTTGATTTCAGAGCCACGTACCAACCTGGGGGAATCACCGGGCGGTGGCTCCTTTATGTTGAAGTCATCAACCTTCTGGGTAGAGACAACCCGGTCGAACTGGAACCTCGACTCGAGCACGATCCGAACTCAAATACTCCTCGTCTCTTTGAGGTTGCCTCGCAAGGGTTTCCTCGTCTTCCAACGTTTGGCTTTCGACTTCGTTTTTAGGAGAACAACCTATACACTCACCAGCATCATTGGTGCTGAACTCTATGTGCTGTTACTGCCTCTAAGGGAGACATACGATGCGGCATTTGATTCAACAAATCGGGCGACGGAAGTTCTTCGCCAGCGCTACGGCTGGCACACTGGCCACAATCGCGCAATCAACCAAACTACACGCGGGTGAATTAACCAGCAATGAACAAGACAACGTAAAGATTGTTAACGACTTTTGTGCGGTCTGGCGTGCCCCCATGAACTTGGCAGAAATCACCCCGTTTCTCGCGGAAGACTGTGTTTATCGAGCATCGGAGACAGCGCCAGCAGAAACCGGCCACGACGCAATTACCAACCTATTGCAACAATTCGTAGCAGAGGCTACTTTCTGCGAATTCGAGGTTGTGGATACCTTCGCAAGAGGCTCGATCGTGGTAAATGAGCGATGGGACCGATTTCAGCTCCCCACCCGAAGAATCGAGTGGCATGGAGTTGGTGTGTTTTACATGAAGGATAAGAAAATCTTGGAGTGGAGCGATTTCACGATTCTGTAGTGCTTCACCACTAGTCCACCGCGATCAACATCTTGCGAACCTCGTAACCTCCGATGGCATCATTACGTGCCACGCTGGGCCCACTTTCAATTCGGAGGCCGGGTAAAGCCAGTAAACGGCGTACAAACACGTCGGTCTCAGCCAAGGCAATAAACTCACCCGCGCACCGATGTGGTCCTGCACCGAAACCGACTAACGATCGCGACACGCCACGCTCTATCTCACGCCCCGGATCCAACTGCAAAGGGTCCTGCTTTAGTACTAATCCATCGACATTGATGTCGTATATGTGAAACGTCAGCACGCTGCCTGCCGGAATCGTATAGGCAGTGCCCTCACTCATGAGCGTGGTCACCTCTAAAGTACGTCGTTTGAGCGTTGCGATGACGGGTTCCAGTCTAAGAACTTCATGCAAAAAGTCATAGCGTTCTTCCACTGCCGCCGTAAGCATCAGATCCTTAAACTCCGAACGTTGCAGACAATGCCAAAGCACCACACTGATAAACTCTTGCGTCGTCGCCATACCGGCAGCGCCATAGACCACACATTCGGCCAGAATTGCTCCGCCGTTTTTTCCTTTCGACAACATATAGGAAATTACGTCGTCTTCCGGTTCGCGGCGACGTGCCGCAATGGCCGGGCGCACATCCAGCCACCAAAAGAGAAGACTTTGTCCTTTCCCAGCAATGAGTTGCCACAGACGTCTGGGACCCCTTCCGAGATCCGCAGGTGAATGGAGCATGGCATCCAACCGCCGAATGAGTCCAGGTGTTGGGTCGAGCCCTACAACTGCCGCCGCGACGGAGGCCGCCATCCGTACACTGAGGTCATTCAAGTCCGCACGTTTAGCCTGTGCTAATTCGTCGGCTAAATCGTCGGCCAAGTGCTCCATCATCACCTGATGCCTTTTCATCGTCGCGCTAGGTGTGAAAAATTTCGCGATGGCCGAGCGCTGCTGACGATGTACTTCCCCTCGCTGATGGAGGACGGGATCCAGTCCTGACTTCATCACATTTTCGGCCTGAAATCCGGCCTGCTCCAGGTCATCCAAAAGCAGAGTTCTAGCCTCGGCGTAGCCGCGGATGTGCCAAGATCCACTCTCATCCTGATCAACGCGCGGTGCGGATTGGTATGAACCCGGCACCGTCTTAGATTCAGTTACTTCCATTTCACACCATCCATACAGACAACACCGCTCCGATTACCAACTAAGCAGTCCAGGTTTTTGACTCTCCCATCCTTCAGACGAGGGAAACACAGGTTCCATCTCAACTCGCTCAAAATCTCCATCGACCATACCCTCGACCGCCGAAAGCCATTTCTTAAAATGAGGCGACTCGAGATGGGCCTCAAAGGCTTCACGGTCTCGGTATACCTCGTACAGATAAAAGCGGTTCGGACTCCTCGCGTCACGATGAATGTCAAACCTCACACAACCAGGCTCATCCCGCACCGAACCCTGTGCATCTACCAGACTAGCCTCGGCGAATTCGCTGCACCGCTCAACCTGGACATCAATTCTCACAAAAATTGAGAACATACAGCCTCTTTCATAACCCACAAGTAAAGCTATGGAATGACGGGGAACGATTAGTCTTTTGATACGACCCTAATTACGACATGACAACCCACTTAGCCTGACACGAGGTCCCGACCACCGTCAAACTGTCACTGGCACATCGGACAAACCGACGGCCCTGGCAATACGCTGATACGACAAGAGGCGCTCCTTCCTGTCCGGGAGAAACGCGGCAATCATAAGTTCGTCAGCATTCATGTCGGATACGAGTTGTTCAAGACCATCTCGGACCCTGCTTGCCCCACCAATGATGGCACCATACAGAAATTCATTCGCGATCCGATCTTCATCTTGACTAAAACGATAGGCCAGTGCTTCCTCTACCGACGCCAAAGGCGCATCCTGGCCTTGCCGTCGTCTGACCACCGCCAATTTCAGTGGGACGACTAACTCAGCGGCATGCGTATCGTCTTCGCCACAGACTACCGTGACGGCCAAAATCACACGTGCAGCGCTCAGTCCGTTTGAAGGCCGAAAACGCTTCCGATACAACGCCAATGCGGCCCTCGCATTGCGCATGGCAAAATGACCGGCAAAAGCGTAGCGGAGCCCCAGCGATGCAGCGATGGTAGCCCCGGCCATCGTCGATCCCAACATCCACATTGGCGGAAGTGAAACTCCCGACGGCATCGGGATGATGCTCCGGAATGGGTGCTGATCAGAAAATCCCGCCTGATCGAAGGCCAGCAACTCTGCAAGCCGCTCGTTCGGATCACTGGATCCACCCCGCTGCAACGCGGACGCAGTCACAGGGTCTGTGCCTGGAGCCCGCCCGATTCCAAAATCGATACGTCCTGGGTACAAAACCTCCAGTGTTCTAAAGATCTCAACAAGTCGAAGGGGATTGTGATTCGGGAGCATGATCCCGCCGGTCCCAACCCGAATCCGGCTCGTCACTGCGGCTACATGTGCGACGATCACTTCCGGAGCGGAAGTGGCAATACTCGCCATGTTGTGGTGCTCTGCCACCCAGTACCGCTGGTAGCCCAAGCTATCGCAATGCTGGGCGAGCGCCACCGAATCAGTAATTGCCTGGCGCGGTGACGATCCTGGCGCCACAGGTGCTAAATCGAGTACGGACAGGGGAACCATAAGTTAGTCTAGATCGACTGCGATACGACTTACTAACGAGGAAGCGTAACCTCAGTGATATGCGTCAGCCTATTCGCCAGTTACAAATAACGTTCCCTGTTACCTTAGAACCGACGTCCGCGTTCCGATTTTACTGATAGCACCCATCAGCATCGGAGGTCGCCTAACGCTGCTGTTCCTTTCACAAACTCTCGACTAAACTCCCTAAGATCAGTATCGCATCAGAACCAAGGAGATCAGGGAAACACTACGCTCATGTCGTATCACACTTGGCTCACACTTGGCTGTAGCGCAGCGCTATCCCTTGCTGGATGCACTCCTCAACCACACGGCCTACCGGCCGACATAATTTATCTGAATGGAACCGTGGTCACGATGAATGCAGACCGCATCGCAGAGGCAGTTGCCATCCGCGGTGACAAAATCATCGCTGTGGGAACAAACAGAGAAACACAAATATTTACTGGACCGGGGACGCGTACAATCGACTTAGGGAACAACACGCTGCTGCCTGGCTTTTACGCTACTCACGATCATTTTCCAGGCTCTGGAAACGTTGCCGTGTTGTCGGTTGACCTGAATAGCCCTCCGATAGGAGTCGTCGAAAATATTGATCAATTATTAGCGGCCCTCCGCGAGCGTGTCGCCGACACACCGGTGGGATCATGGATCCAAGGCCGTGGCTACGACGACACGCTTTTGGCTGAACAGCGTCACCCTACCCGCGTCGATCTCGACCGTGTCTCGAGCCAGCACCCTATTCTTATCACTCACACCTCGGGTCATCTCGCGGTCGCGAATAGCGTAGCTCTCCAGTTAGCCGGGGTAACCCGATCAACCGAGAACCCACCCGGTGGAGTCATTCAAAAGGATACAGACACTAGTGAACCCAATGGAATCTTCGAGGAAAATTGGCAGATGGTCCGCCAACTCATCCCGCCTCCAAGCCGAGACCAAAGAATGGAAGCAGTCCGCTGGGCCGTAGCGGACTACGTCGAAGACGGAGTTACGACCGCTGTGATCGCTGCAGGAAGCCGAGAAAGTCTGAGTAACTTGCGCGAGGCGCGCAACGAAGAACTCCTAACGTTCCGCATCATCACGATGATGTCGCGTGGGAACGTCAATGAACCGAGCGCTGTCGAGCTCGCTGGCCTCGGCTCTCATTTTGGCGACAGTCGACTCAAGGTTGGCGCGATCAAGATTGTGCAAGACGGTTCAAACCAGGGATATACCGGATATTTTACGGAGCCGTACCACACCCCATTTCAAGGTGATCCTGACTATCGCGGGTATCCGCGCCGTAGCCGTGAAGACCTGACCACAATGGTCACGTCCCTTCATCGCGAAGGGTACCAGGTTGCCATTCACGCGAATGGCGATGCGGCCATCGATGATGTCATTCACGCCTTCCGAATCGCCCAAGACGAATACCCGCGCGCGGATGCCCGCCACCGTATCGAACACTGCCAGATGGTGAGAAAGGATCAACTTGATGCCATTGCGGACTTGGGGCTCTCGCCGTCATTCTTCGTCGGACATGTGTTCTACTGGGGAGACCGCCATCGAGATATCTTTATGGGGCCAAGACGAGCCGCTGGCATCAGTGCCCTTCGCTCGGCCGCCGATAGAGGCATTAGATTTACCGTCCATGACGACACGCCAGTGACACCAGTTAACCCTCTTCAGCTTGTTTGGGTATCGGCCAACAGGCTGACCAAATCAAATCAGGTTCTTGGGCCTGACGAACGAATCACCCCAATGGAAGCTCTGCGAGCCATTACAATCCATGCCGCGTGGCAGAATTTTGAGGAGGAGATCAAGGGATCGATCGAACCAGGAAAACTCGCAGACCTTGTAATCTTGTCAGACAACCCTTTAACCGTCGACCCAGCGTCGCTCCGTGATATTCAGGTGCTCGAAACGATCGTCGGCGGCGAAACCGTTTACTCTCGGCAATAAACCCGTATTGTTTCAGTAGAGGCTGGCTTCACGCTTAACTTACAGGATTTTCAGACCGACGCGGGAAATGGACTCTCCATCCGGAGACATCTGAGGCGTCCTTTTGAGTGGGCCCAGCAACCAGCTCTTTACTTTGCATGCTCCTGTTCTTCGGCTCTCGCGCCTGCCAGGATACCCGTCATCGCGTAATTTCCTTCGTGGCACGCAGACTCAAAGATCTGGTTCTCTCGATCATTCTTCTTCGTTAAGGGAATCTCTATGGTCCACGGTCTCATGAACGCTGTTGCATCCTCGATCGTAACGTGGTACTTCAAGAAATCCGGCCCAACCCGTGTAAAGCGTTCAATCAAATGAAGATTCTCGCCCGCGCCTTCATAACTCGTTTTATCGGTGAAGTTTGTAGTGTCAACGACGAGCGTCTCGCCTTCCCAATAGCCCCGCGCATCTCCTAACCACTGACGAATTCTCGGGGATATATGCGGCCGTCCGTCGAGCGGTATCGTACGATAGGCTCCCCCATGAGGACCGTACTCATAATAGATTGACACCGTCCCCGGACTTTGCACGATACGATGATGCCCGCCCCCTGATTCCCAGGTGCCGAAACGATGCGGCAACACAACCCCACGACAGCGATCGTTTGGCCTATCCTCAGGACCATCGGTGCCTTCTTGTCTGAATCGGCCACGAACGCCTGCGGCGATAGATATCTCTGCCGCCACCTCTTCTCGCACTCCAGGCTTCCAGGGGATTTTTCCGTCGACCGGATCAATGATCTGAGAATTCCTCCTCGTGCGAATCACTTCCCTACCCCGACCACTAAAGACCGTGTTATAGGTCCCTATATCGCCTCCTGGTCGAGGCGCTGACGGTCGAGTCCCACCCGTAGAGTGGTCCTGCTGGCCACTCAATCGTTCCTGTTCGGCAGACACTTCGTCGTCGGTTAAAAACTCTCGGTCGCCGTACTCGTCCGGACGTTCCAGAGGGATTTCGATGTACCCCGTACTCCAGAGTCCTTGCAGATCCGGGGTACCCCATGGCGTCCGAGCCGACACGAACATTTCCCCTTCAACCGTGTCTGTCTGGGCGACCGCAGCGCCCCCGGAAAAAACAACAGCGGCGAGCACCACGAGGTGCCCTGCCGCTGAAGTCGCTAACACGAAGTTTCGATAGCTCATCCGAACTGCTCGCTCTTAGAAGTTGTACTGAACGGCAAATTTCGCCAACCGACCAGGCATAATCGCTTGCGGCCGCTGATAATTTGGACCATAAAATCGGTCCGACTCGGTTATAGAATTCTCGTTCAGCACGTTGAAAACGTCGAACATGACTTGAATGCGCTGCGTATTAATGTTGAAAATCTTTGAAAGTCTGAGATCCACCTGGTTTACCCGAGCTTCGTACTCCGTGCCAGGCTCGACAACATTGATGTCCACTGAAGCTTCTGACATCGGTCGGCCAAGTCCGATCACGTCAGCACTGGTAACCGTCAGAATTCCATACCGCATGGAGCCGGGGTAACTCATCATTGTCCCGGCAAAGACGATGTCGTATGGAAACGTGTAGGACCCTAGCAACTTCACTTGGGTTTCAAATCCAGTATTCCAATTGCAGAACGCCGGTGTTACATCGGCGTCCAGCCCGGTCTGAGAACCCTCCTCCGGGAGATTGCTCAAGTAATCGCAGTTGTCATAGCTCGTCTGGCCAGTGCTGACGCCGCCCCTGAGCAGCAAATTCTCCAGACGTGCGTCCACGTTGAAGTCGAACCCGTTATAGTCACGCGATCGGCCACCGAAATTGCTGGCGGCTGTCGTGAGGTTGTCAAACACACCGAGCATGCTTGGGTTCACGTCGTAAAAACACGTCAATATGTTGCCGCCACCACCCGCGAATCGGTCATCGACCGGGACCATGAGGCTGTAACTGCCGAAATCGTCCATTCCAACCGCGCGGTTGTCCGTCGCTTCAAAGTTTACAAACCGCCGGTTGTACCAGCCGACCGTGACAGACAGGTTGTCCACTAATTCCTGCTGGAGACTAACCGCCGTTTCGTAGTTCGAGTGGCGCGTCCCCCACCCGAATGCCCAATCTGAGTCATAGAAGTTGGTGATCGTCGGCAGGCCGAAGGCCAGATTATCCGACATATTGATGCACTCACCGTTGGGGTATGGGTTCGACGTATCGCAGTCCGCTGCGGTGTTCTGGTTGAAGTCCATAAAATAGCGTCGTTGTTGAATGTTATTTCCCGCAGGATTGATATCCGCGGACCGGGTATTGGAGTCACGGTCGGCATAGCGTCCCCATGAAGCCTTGAGCGCCGTTCTCCCGTCACCAAATAAATCATACGCAAAGCCCACGCGAGGTTGGATGTCTTTGAATCCAACAACCTGTTGAGCTGGAAAATTTGCCGACACCGATCGGTAGCGCGAGGTCCCAGTCTCGTGCTCGGGATAGCCTGCCCTGAAGTAGTCGAAGCGGACACCCAAGTTAAGTGTCAGGCGATCCAGCGTCCACTGGTCTTGGGCGTAGAGTCCCAGATTCGCGGGAACGTTGTTCACTTCGAGTTCCGGTGTTGCATAGAAGTCAACAATATCAATCGGCAAATACGACAGCACGATGAGCCGTTGGTATTGTTCGCTCCTCACGGTGTTAGCCTCCCCAACATTGGTTAAGGTCCCACCGAACTTGAATGCATGGCTTCCCGTGACATACGACACCGACGCACGGACGGCGTTCGTGTCGGCCAGTCGATCCTGATAGGTTGTCCCACTAAACCAGCCCGACATCCCTCGAACCGCGATACTTCCCGGAATGAGCAGCGCCCCCGGCAAACTGGGGTCTGCATCCGGCGTGTTTTTCCAGTTCTGGTGCTGAGGATGGAACGATGCGCCAGCTTCGAACAGTAACCGATTCGTGATAGGTGCCGTCCACGTTCCCTGATACACCTGAACATCGATAGTTGAGTCGACCGACGCCTCAGGCATCACGTTGAGCGCATAGGAACCGAGCGTGTTCCCGATTAGAAACCGGTTCCGCTTGTTGTAGTTGTAATCGTAGAAAAAGGTGAACTTGTTCCGCGGTGTCACTTGGGCCGTAAGGCGCAGCGTGGTGGATTGGGCTAACTGATCGTCAATCGCCTGGCGACTCAGATCTGGCGTGTACGCCAGATCGCCCGTGACTTGATCGTGATAAACACTCGCGACGTACTGGTCCGTCCGCTGCGAGGTGTGACTCGCCCAGAACCAGAGTCGATCTTCAATAATCGGGCCACCCCCCGCAGGATTGACGAACCAGAGCTTGCTCAATCGATTGGCATCGTCTTTCGGAATCCCGAGGCCTATAAGCTCTTCGTCTACGTTGTTTGACTGCAGTCCTTGAACAGACCCGCTCCCAAAAAATTGAAAGGACCAGGTATTGCTACCTTCGCGAGGAATCATGTTGACCCTCACGCCACCCGATTCGAGTTCTGCCGTATTTCCCGAATAGTCAATGGAATACTCTGCGTAGTTGCCATCGGCGAAGAAGAGATTAGAGGAATCGCCTTCTCGGGTTGCCGCTTCGACCCCCATGCCATCAACCTGGACCATTTGATCTTGACTGTCACCACCGTGAATCGCCAGCCGTTGGTAATTCACGCCACCCTGGCCACCCACGTCAACAGCCAGCGTTGAACCGACCACGCCGTCGCCAACCATGCCAGGGATTAAGATCCCGAGGTTCTGGAACGACTTCCCGCTTGGAATGGAATCGATGATGTCCCGGTCAATGGCTGTGTTTTGTTGGACATTTGAAATATCCACCGTTGGGGCATCACCCGTTACCGTGATGGTCTCCTCGACCGAGCCAACTCGGAGTTCAACACTGACATTCGCCTGGAAACCAGCAGTCAGCACGATGCCTTCACGAACAACCGTCGCGAAACCGGGGAGAGTAAACGTGACTGTGTACTGCCCGGAGACCAGACCCGTCGTTAAGTGCTGACCAGACCCATCGGTAATCGCGGTACGAACCTGCTCAATCAACGCCGGACTTCTCACCTCAACAATTACTCCGGGTAGGACTCCTCCCGTCGTATCTGTTACCGTACCTCCTATTGCCTGCGCACTCACAATCGACGGAAACGCCACGAGACTAAGCGCGAAAACGAATCCAACCTTAGAGGAAATTCTATCAATTCCGGCCATGATTATCCCTCCTCAGAATTTTCAAATATGAATTTGAATTCTTGGCTCTTTATTCAATTTAAACATTCAAACAAATAAAGTGAGGGTGAGAGTAGAGTGTTATTCGCCTATTGTCCAGATGTTTTTAAGATTCAGAATTTTGTCTAAAACAGTCATCGTTTTGATGTGAATGTCTACGACTAACACTCTCACACTAGGATGCTAACTTTAAGTTTCCGTAGGCGAACGACAGAGGGCTCTCTTTGATTTCGAACGAGACGAATCGACTCACGGGGCGTCCCGTTTGTGTCCTCCATCGCGCCGAACTTCTTCCCCAAGAAGGCAGCCGAGATCCCAATACGGGGTCGGGCTTCTGAGTGTATCTCCATCGACCAAGTTCTACCCGTACGAAACTGGCTTAGTTGCTATGCAGCATCCGGAATGTGATCAAGCCAATGACTCGGAGCTTCAAATTCTCCACTCGAATATCTATCAAGACATCTTTCCTTCACTGCTTCACACCGCACACAGCGTGTCGCCCAGGGCACAGCTAATAACCGCGATTCAGGAATTGCGTGTTGGCAATTCACACATGTCCCGTACGTGCCATTCCGAAGTTTCTGTTTTGCTGCGCTCGCAAGTCTGTGATGAGACCAGATTGTGTCGAGTTCCCGTACTGCGACAGCCGTATCTTCTGCGAGGCTCGCCTCGTCAATGCTGTCACTGAGACGTTCCGCATTAAGTCGCTGCTTTATCGGGCTCGTGGAAGAGCTCAGGACTCGCTGAAGAAACTCCTCAACTGTTGTCCTATCTATTTTCATCATTCATCCTCCTTTCACACACACCGCTATTTGTATTTTTTCAAATGACTCGATTTTCCCAACCAATCGACCGAGTTCATTAATTCTCGATGAAGTTGTGATATTTGTAAAATCAATTTATTCTATAGAAGTTATAGGATTTATCAATGACACTACAGGTCCTCCGTTACCTGGTCGCCGTCGCAGACACGGGCACTTTTAGTGCAGCGGCGGCGGCCTGTTTTGTGACACAGCCAACCCTAAGTACTCAACTCAAGCGTCTTGAGCAATCGCTTGGAATTACTCTCTTCGAACGCACAACAAAACGTGTAGCGATCACCGAAATTGGAAAGCAGATTGCTGAACGAGCACGGCATGTTCTCGCCGAATGCGACGACATCCGCGAACTTGGCCGGTCCAGTCAGGACCCCTTCGCTGAACCGTTCCGTGTTGGCATAATCTCTACGGTGGCACCATATCTAGTGGCGCGGGTGGCTCCGGCGATTCGGAAGTCAATGCCCCAGTTGCGACTTGTCGTCAGAGAAGGACTGACAAAGGATTTACTGATCCAGCTTTCCAAACACGAAGTCGACGCCGTTGTGATGGCCCTTCCGGTGAAGCGACCGTCCATGACTACGACGGTGTTGTACCGAGAACCTTTCAGATTTGCGTGCGCGGATGATCATCCACTGGCTAATCGGCGAAGAATTCACGAGCGGGACCTTCGAGGACACAAAATTCTTCTGCTCTCAGAAGGACACTGTCTCCGAGATCAAGCACTAGCCTTGTGTCGTCCCGGGACCTCTGTGAAGGTGGATGAGAGCTACCGTGCAACGAGTCTTGGAACCCTCGCACAACTCGTTGGCCAAAGTTTCGGTTGCACATTTCTACCCGACCTCGCCTGCCGTTCAGAGCGCCGAACAAACGCGCACCTTAAAACAATTCCGTTTGCGTCGAGTGAAGCTTTTCGCGACGTAGGCCTTGTCTGGCGTCGCGGCTATCCACGGGGACGGTTTCTTGAGAGCATTGCTGAATTCGTGCGAGCGCAGAGTCACAGGTGGTTTGATGCACCTAAGTAATTTACGAGTTTTGAGAAGCCATGGAGGCACGGCATGAGTCGAACCGAAAAACGCGTATCACGACCTATCGTTATCCTGTCACTAATGGCCCTTGCGGCGTACGTGTTGACCGAGGTGGATCAGCAAATAACCGCAAGTGAAATTCAACGAATCGCTGACGAACACTTCACCGGAGGAGGCCCCACCATAATAGCCAGCGACAACTTACACACAATCCGCGTGCGAGTAGATGCGGGCGCGCGGTCGAATTGGCATAGTCACACATGGGGCCAGTTGCTCCTCGTCGAACAAGGCCGAGGCCGTTTAGGATTGCGGAATAAAAAGATCTCGGAGCTGAGACCGGGAGAACCTGTGTATACGGGGCCTAATATTGAGCATTGGCACGGAGCAGCCCAAAATCAATCCATGACTATGGTCGCGACGCATGGAAACGGAGTGGTTTGGAAGGAACCAGTTGGCGATGAACTCTACCGGTCAGAACCTGAGTAAATGGAAACGTAGAGCGAGGTCGTAGTCTCCCCAGTCTCTGATGAAAAGCTGATCACTTTCTAAATTACAGAGGCAGCTACTATTGATTAATTAGCAATCCATTCCACGAATCACACATCGCACACAGTTTCTTGCCCCCTAGAACGCACCCCACAATTAGTCGAGGAACTCCACTTTCATAATCCGTGCCACCCGCATATTACTCATCCAGAGAACGACATTCTCAGTGGTCGGATCATAGGCGATCTTCTTTGCATCAAACTCGGTAGGCATCTGGTACTCAATCACCGTTCCCGTCTTGGGCTCAAGTCTGATTAACCTTTCCGACATATTACTGGACGCGTAGACATACCCGTTCTTGTCCGGTACAGATACCGTGTAAGGCGTTGAGTACTCTTGAACATCCCACCGACGAAATTTTTTCGTTAGGGTGTCGAACATGAAAATCTTGTCGTTCAAGTACTCCCCATACCACAGTCGATCAGCATGGTCGATACGCCCGCGCCGAGCACTCACACCCTCGACCGGGAACCAATCAACCTGCCCCGTGTCCGCGTTCACTCCAATCACGCCCCCGGGACCCCGATTTGTAACCATCCAAGCATTTCCCTGAGAATCAACACGACTATTATCGACGTATGGCGAAGCTCCTTTCGGTACAAACTGTCGAAAACTGAAACTTGCATCGACTTGCATCGTCTCTGGATCGACCCTTGTGAAACCGATCCAAATTTTTCCGTCCGGTCCCATCGCCAAAAATTGCCCCCCAGCCCCTGCCACCGAATGAATCTCCTCGGTCTCCGGATCAAATCTCGTCAACACCGTACCGCTCCCAGGAACCCGCATCGGGAACCAGACTCTATCGTGCATATCGACCTGTACATCCCGAGTTCCCGGTATGTCACTTTCGTTCACGGGCGGTAGTTCATACTCGGTGAACCTCGCAGTCCTAGAATCCAGTTTGCCGATCATTTGACGGCTCTCATCCGTGTACCAGACATTTCCCTGCGAATCTAGATCCATGTCATGAGCAACCGTTTCAGCCGTTGGCATGTCGTACTGAGTAACGATCACACGAGTCGCCTCACCAGTCGGACGTGGTAGCGTCTCAAGTTCATAGTCCCAGTTTTTCTTGCCTCCACTCAGATTAACGGACGCCAAGAAATTGGCTAGCTCCGTTTTCGAAATACCCGGTGTGAAGCCCCAATTCTGAGGAGCAGTAAACGCATGTTGGCCATTTTTCGTATTCTTTATTGCCCGACCACGATGGTTGTTGTTACTCACTGCGGTGCCATCTGGATAATAGGTCCCCATCCGCTGAATCACCGGCAGGAACTCATCACCCGTGTGTCTCGACGCCATAATCCGTTGATATGTATGACAATAAGCACAGCTGACTAATTGATGAACCAGCCTGCTTTTCTGCGCCGACGTTCCTGGCATACTGAGAACCCACTCAGCCGACGAAAGCTGTCCTGCAAGATTCGTCGTCTTTCGAAGCTCCAGATCGACACTCGACATGACATCTTTCATAATCCTCACAGGACCTGGATTCACCAAGTCATACCCCACCGCCCGGATCGCCACTGTATAGGAACCATCCTCCAAGTGAGAGCGTGGGAAACTGTAGACACCGTGGACATCCGTCACAACCGACACGCTAAACACGGACCTCTCACCCCGCACAGATACAACGACGCCTTCCATGCTTCCCTCTTCCGCAGATCTCACTACCCCTGACAACGCCAGCGCCCTCTCTCGGTCTCCCGTCGTTGGCGACGTGCCACCCCTCTCCGGTTGTGCCTGAAGCGACACAATAGATACTGCGATAGCCAGAACCACCGTAACGAACGATGTGTAGCGCGTAGTCATAAGTTGTTTTCGAAAAAGATGTGAAAGCCTGAACCTACCCTAGAGTATCCGGTAGATCAACAACAACAAAGCCACCACCTCACACATGCGAAGCCCTTTACCTTTTGCCGGCAGACGACTATAAATTAAACAACCTCTTGGCTAAGGTTTAAAATTCTGCTCGCCCAATTAACCTCTAGAATTCTCCGTGGTTGCTCTACAATCATCCGTCGACCACGCCACATGGCTTTTTTATGGGAAACTTATATTGTCATGTACTCGCATCACAAGTTTCTTCGGCATTGCAGATTTCCAGCGAACAACCAGACAATCTCCACGGAATGCTCGAGAGTAATTGACTAATGCGAGACAAGAGTGGCAATCCTCTCGCGGGTCTTATTGGCGGCTTTCCGGAACAACTCTTCGTCATTGTACGCTGGACGATATCCGCTCAACTTTGGAAACAGGCGCTGGCCGCCATGCTCTTGGCCCCACTCGTTGGTTTTCTTGCCTTCGACCTTCAACTGTTTCCACAGACAGCTAAGGCCTTAAATACTGTCACACAGACATTTGGCACAGCGTTCTTGACCGTCATCAACTTATTGGTTCCACCCGTAGTCGCGTTCTCAGTGTTCGTTGGAATAGTGAGCAACACTGACCTTGGAGCCGTGAGACGGATCGGCTTAACCGCCATCACGACGTATGCGTGCACAACTGTACTCGCCGTAGCGGTAGGAACAGTTCTAGCCACGATACTAATGCCACTGGCCACCACCATGGTCGATCCCCGACTCATCGCAGCGACACTGGCGTCCGCGGGAGACCTCCCCTTAAGCGATGGCCCACCCTCCGCACTAGCCATCTTCGCCGAAGCGATGCCTCAAGGAAACCTCATCAATCCATTCTTGGACGGAAATCTTCTACAGATCATCACAATAGCGGTCGCGGTCGGAATTGGCACCATGGCCATTCTAAATATGGCTGATGGTGTCATTGTCGAGGGGGCACGATCGGCGGTTCAAATAGCCGAATATGGAATGGGTCTGTTTCTTCGATTGCTCTCTTGGGCCATGATTCTGGTGCCGTTTGCGACCTTTGGATTTATGTTCGATGCCATCGTTAAACAACAGAGTGTGACCGCTATGTTTGCAATTATTGGCTTCGCACTAGTGATCTTTCTCGGACTCTTAACTCTGATGACACTCTACGCGGCGGCGATGAAACTGATGAAAAAAATGACCCTCCGGCAAATCGCTCGGGCTGCGCGCGAGCCATTGCTTGTTACGTTCTCAACTGCCAGCTCATCCGTTGCGATGCCCTACACAATGAAAGCGGCGGAGGAACACTTCGGCGTGGCACCTCAGATTGCCCGCACCACTGTTCCACTTGGCGCCACCGTGAATATGGATGGAACCAGTGTGTACCAGGTAATGGCACTCGTCTTTCTGATTTCACTATTTGGTGAAGTGGCAAGTGTGACGGTAACAATTGAAACACTCGTCAGTATTGCGCTGTTGGTTGTCTTATACTCCGTCGGAACGCCGGGTGTACCGGGAGGCAGCGTCAAGGTAATTCAGGACGTGCTCACTATGTTCGGTATTCCACCAAGCGTAATCGGTATCATTCTTCCGATGGACCGTCTGCTCGACATGTCTCGAAGTGCAGTCAACGTAAGTGGCGATCTCTTCACCGCCGGCGTAACTGACCGACTCTGCCGACCGAGCGTCAAAGGCTCCCGGTACAACACCAGCCCGCTAAAGGACTGACCCTCACAACCCCCGACCTCAGTCAGACTAGGATTCCCCGTCCTTCCACTCCGGCGACGGAGTGATTTTCTCTGCTGGCGTACCTCCAGGATCCGGACGACCACTACCTTCGAGACGATTAACCACGCGTACAGACATATCCTGACTGCAGAGTATTTGGCAGGAGAGCCGCACGCCAGTTAAGGCTCTGGCATCAAGGCAGGATTCCTCCGCAACCGTTCTTTTCGTCGGCGCCCCATCAATAAATTCAACACGGCACGTCGTGCACCGGGCGTTCCCTCCACAGGCATGCAGGACATCAATCCCGCCGTCCTGTTCCAGGGCAAGTACAAGTCTTTTATCATCAGGAACATCAAACGTCCCAAATCCCTCAATGGTCAGCTTTGGCATTTAAATATTTTATGGTAAAGCAGCTCAGTTATGGGAAAGAGGATGCACTTCAATGAAATATACGAGACAGTCCCGTAGGTTAGGTCGGTCAATCTCCATAACTTAAACACTGTCTTCATAACTACGATACAGCCAGGCACCGAACACAATGGCCGAGAACTCCAAGGCGCTAACGATGTAAACAAAGGCACCGACTCCACCCGTATCAATTATTGTAAGCACTCGGCCAATCAAAAGACCCGTCGTTCCGAGAAGGATCAGCATCAAGGCTGGCCTCATCCACTTCTGACGGAATAACCCCATCAACATAAAAACTCCGATCGCCAAATGCAAGCCTCCGTACACGCCGCGGATATCCGCTAAAGCAGTAGGGCTGTGCAACGTAATATCTAAATAACTGGCGAAAGTCTCCGTAGCGAAATAGAACGTCGGCCCAAAGGACATCCATACCACTGCGTTACCGGCCAAGAAGGCCTTTGCAAGCATGGTCACCATCGTCACGTCTCCCTTTAAGTGCAGTAGTGTGCAAAGAGATCATTGGCAAAAAGAGAAAATACACACGTATTATTTACCGGATTCGGCCCCGCCATGATCTAACACCTAGACCGAGCTCACTTCCTGGATTCTGACTCTTTTTTGGATTAATTACGGGTGATCGGGTAAACGTTTTTCTATCGCTCGCTGCCCAGCCAGCATATTCGGCAAGCTGTGATTGCCTTCGTGACACGCGTACTCATACAGAGGCGCATTACTCCGCAACATCGGAATCTCCACCGTCCATGACTGTGCCCATATTTCAGGATCAGTCACCGTAAACTTGTACTCAAGCGTCTCGGCATCGATTCGCGTAAGTCGTTCCACCAACTGCAGCTTCTCTGAAGACCCAAAAGCGCCCATCGGATTCGATGACGTCCAACTCCTATTGCCTACAAAGTTTGATGTCTCGATCACTAACGTATCGCCCTCCCAATGGCCCCGAGCGTCACCGGACCACTGTCGAATAACATCATCCACCAAGGGTCGCGCATCCAAGGGAACGACGCGGACGGTGTGCACCATCTCGGTCAGCAGCACGACATAGTCTGGCGTTTGAAACACCTGCAAGTTTTGGTTGTAACCAGCCGGGATAATGGGCGGACCCGCGTTCAATCCCAAAAGACAGCGATCCCCCGCATCGAAATCAAGCCAGGAATCGGCAGGATGCTCTTGTTGGTACAGGCGTCTCTCTTCGGCGCGTCTCTTCCCGCTCGCCGTTGTCGCCGGGATCCTTCCATTCGGCGGATCGATGATTAGCGACGTACGGCGAGTGCCAATGGTTGTTGTTCCTCCATCGAGCCAGAAATTGTTATAGAAACCAGGTGCGCCATCCGCTCCTCTGTCTACGTTCTCCGTAACCTCAGTTCTCCGAGCAGGACGGTTTAACAAGGTTATGTTCCGTTCGAGCGCTTCTCGTTCCAAGCTAGCAGCTTCCTCTTCCGTCAAGAACTCTCGGTCCCCAAATTCCTCAGGCCGCTCGAGAGGCGTAATGGTTCGGAAATCCCAAATTCCTTGCAAGTCGGGCTTTCCCCAAGACGTGTGCGGTACCGTAGTCTGAGCAACCACACTTACACCCCACAACAAGACGCCCCCAACAGCGACGCTCACAGTTTTTGCGGATCTGAGTATTCGATAGCACCTCATCTCATTCTCCTCTGAGACAATTTGAGTCCTCGTTGCTGAATTTCAATTTTCGGCCACGAGACAATCCGTTTTACCGCTAGCGTAACCGGTGTGACCTACTGGTAGTCTGAGATCGCCAAGGAGGCACGAATGATTTCACTCTCGTTACGTTGGATTATGTGGCGGTTCGCATAAGCTGGATGAGTCCAATTAACCAGCCTATCGTGGCGTTTCCGCGGTCCGTACCCAGCACTCGTAGTCGCGTCGATGAGCTTCGTCCGATCTAACTCCACATACCCTTCGGGCGTGAACTGAGCAATGATTAGATCTCCATCATCGTTGTTAACAAAATACCGATCTCCATTCTTGACAATAAAGGCACCGCCCCACCGAGCCTGGGGAGTCATCTCACCGCTCATCCACAACCGTTCGCCGGTTCTCGCGTCAAGACCACGTAGTTCGCCGTAACTCCCCACCCCATAGACGTAATCATCAATAATGAGAGGTGTCGTGATCACCGAGTGTAATCCGTCAGTCTCATTCGGCATCTCAATTCGGCTCGACCCCTTCCACATCATTGTGGCAGCGGGTTGATCAGTACTCAGTCGCATCATTAGCGAACCGTTATAGAAATTGGTCACCAAAAGGTAGTTGCCCACCTTGACCGGGGTCGCCACGTTCATGTTTCCCCCAATATCCCATGGCTGTTCCCAATACGTTGCACCCGTATCGGGATTCAGTGAAACAAGCGCCGCAGTATGCCAAACAATTAACTGTCGAACCCCCCCAGCCTCGTAAATAATTGGATGGCTAGAACTCCCCCCTTGCACCCCAAGCGCACGCCACAGTTCCCGACCCGTAAGTTTGTCAAACGACACCACTAGGGCATCTGGCTCACCTCCAACAACAGTAATAAGTTGATCACCGTCGACAAGGGGAGCACTCGGCGTACCCCACGGAGGTAGACTGGCGTCGTACTCCGCGAGGTAGTTACGATGCCAAATCACCTCGCCGCTCTCTACATCGAGACACCACAAGAGACCTGTAGCCCCTAAAACGTAGACTCGATCTTCATCGACAGTCGGTGTCGCCATCGGTCCCGCAGCATACGACAACATCAAGGCTCGATACGTCGTGCCCCACTCATAAGTCCAAAGCACCTCACCAGTCTGTTCATCGAGAGTCAGCACCCGTTCAGTTCCATCGAACGTTCTAGAATCTGGATCCTCTTTCCAATCAGTAACAAAGACTCGACCATCTGCCACCGATGGCCCACCAAACCCAGACCCGATCGGAACGCGCCACGCCACCTGCAGTCCAGTTTTCGGAAACTCTTCAACAATTCCTGTCTCATTCCAGACACGCAATCGATCCGCGCCTCCCCATTGGCGCCAATCCTCAGCCGCTAATCCGGGCCCCATAACCAAGATCAAGCATAAAGTCGCTAGTCGGCAGCTTTTCATCTTCGCCTCTCTGTCCCCTCTCAACAACATCGGTCAGCGATACGAGTCGAGACTTGCAGCTGGCACTCGACCCTTAGGCCTATGGTTGAAACTCTCGGTCCATAACATAGATCTGGACCGTATCTCGTTCGACACCATCATTTTTCATGGCCTTGGCGGTCGACTCCGACTCAAGAATCTCCATAAATATCCCAAGATCCGTCGGTTCAACGCAAATTGCGACGGTGTTGTCTTCGTGAATGGCAATACCAATTGGCGTAGTAACTGTTTGCCTCCGAAACAATTGGCCGTGGGTGCGAAACTCCTGTTCCCATTTTGCTGCATCTTTTACTTTGCACGTCATGACTACCTTAGGCATTCGCGGTCCTCTATGACTTTAGTATCGCCGAATCGCTGAACCCATTCGGTTCTATAACTCCAGATCGAAAGGACATTCAACCTCTCACGCGGCACTATGCTGTCGAAGCACTACTAACACTGTTTCCAGTCCTTAATGACAACTAACCTCACGAGATCGTCGCCTTGAAGTCAATTTCGAGTCTAATTTCATCCTCCACAGTCAACAGAAAAGGAAGAACAGGCTTCATCAGATTGAACATTGAAAATGGAAAGCTCGTCTGGGCTTTACCTTCAACAAGCCCTTCGTCTAGATTGTAGGTTGTCAGAATTTCCCACGTGATTTCTTTTGTAACACCGTGCAGCGTCAAGTCTCCAATCAGTTCAAAACCCACAATTGGAAAAAACGTATCCACATTCTCTGGCGCAAGCGGCGAACTCGACGCCCTCTGAGGAACGAACATAGCATTCGTGTCGTGAAGCTCGCAATCGGGTTGACAGCCACGAGCCTGGGCAATCTCAAATACCCGCGTGCGAATGAAATTGTCTCGACGGGCTTGATCGCTTGAAAACGTAGCCAGGTCAAGTACCAGGCGAGACTTCCCTGCATCAACCGTTCCATCCGCTCTGACCACAACAGTCCCTGAGATTCCCTCCGCCACACCGACAGCGTCGTTAAGAAAACTAATTCCTACCAACTGCTCACGCACGCGATAGAAGACCCGAGTCCCCTCTGCGATCTGGAAACGTGTCTCCCCGGAAGTTCTTTGAGCGGACACTTCAGGGGGCGCAGATACTCCAACAACAATCAGGGCCAATACCGATGCTGTGAAAAGCGTGAAATTCACTCTACTAGAAAACATTCTTCCTCCGATTCAAATAAACACTGAACCCCATCTAGATATGCACGGTGCACGGCGAGCACACATTACCATGCCTAGATATCAGCTTCATTGCGTCTGATGTCCTACGGAAACGCCGCGTCCACCTCATACATGGCGTCATTAAAGTACCCCTACAAGGCCCCTGCTCTCCAACCCACGGGATTCTACGGTTTGGAGAACTTTTATCTCACCCAAATAAATGGGTCCCGTGTCTTCATGAAACCTCTATAGCTCTAAATACTAATCTTTTATCGAGGTAATTCCTCGGCGTCATAGACACGCTGAACCTGTTCTCCTCCATTCCGAACTGGTCCACCACGAAACCGTGAGGTAACACTCAGCTGGCGCCCAACCTTATCATCTTGAACTCGGTAAATCTCTTCGATTGCGAAGCTCATCCTGTCATTAAGCTCGATATTGGCAACCAATGCAGTCCCGTCCCATTTCGCTGTTCGTGTTACTCGCATGCCCGAACCCGTAAGACCTGCATGCTGACGTCCATCAGGCAGGAGTCGAACCACGCGTCCATCTTCGTGCTTCATGATGATTTCGTCTCGATTTCCGGTTATTGTCATTCGGCGGGAGGGCGTCATCAAGTCACGAATAGCTGCTCGCACGCTCGCTCTTCCTTCCGCAAAATCTTCCGGAGGTTGCCCTCTATTGCCCCATCTACGGCCATCGCGACCGCGCCCATCCCGTTCCCTGTTAGGCCTCTCCCGTCGTGGCCTCAGTTCCTCGCTTAACTCACGGTTCAGCTCCCAAATTCCGAATAGCGAAATCTGACCCTCAACGGGTTGAGTGACAGCTACCCCGAATCCAACCACCCAAAGAACCAAAAGCGTCGACAACATCTGAGAGTCCTTTCCGAACAGCTCATCCACAAATGACGGTCGATGTAATCAATCTGTCCGTCCACCTAGCGGTTCCGACGTCTACCCTCACGACGCTGCTTCATCCAAAGCTTGAAATCTTCACGCTCGGCTCTTCTCTCAGCTTTGATTTCAGTCGCGTGTAATTGCTGATCGGTTGTCAACAGATCCCAAGCCTGAGAATAAAGATAGGCACGCTGAACAGCCGCGTTGCCTTCATGAACTCCGAGATCTACCGCAAGAGCCCGAATGGCCCCTTCGTTAACAACAGCACTAGCAATCGCATCGTGTAGTGCCTTTCTCGCTTTTTTAACATTTTCGTGGGCCCTACGAATTGCTTCTCCGTTCTGCTCCCTCAGCTCTTGGATTTGCTGACGTTGCAAATTGCTAAGGTCAAGCTCGCGCAGCGGCAATCTCTCCGGGGATTTGCCACGACCACCACGCTGAACTTCACTCGCCGAGAGCGTCACACCCATCATCACCACACATCCAACAACTAGCACGCGTCCCACAACTTTCGTTAAGTGAACGAATCGCATTGAGTCTCCTTACTTCCTAGAGTGTCCCTGATCCTAGCGACTCCAATACATATAGAAATATTTCCGGCGAAGAAGCGAAATATCTGAATCAAAGATAGAGTCTATAGAAGAGGTATGGACGCAGATATTAATACGGCAACCGCACCGATGACCGTCGGAAATACAGACGCTCAGGACTGTCGGGTAGATCCCGATCGTGTACTCGTTGAAAATGCTCTTATAGGCAACATCGAAGCTTTTGAAATGCTGGTTCTCAGACACCAAACACAGATTGTGAATTACGCGGCCGCTGTGATGCGAGAGAAGAACGACGCTGAAGATGTGGCGCAACAGACGTTCCTCCGCGCATATCGCGCCCTCACGCAATTTCGAGGTGAGAGCACATTCAAAACGTGGTTGTACCGAATTGCAACCAATGTCGCCCTCACGTATCTCAGCCGACGCGATCGAGAGAAGCGGATACGGATCCACAGCCTCGACGACGACACATCGGTGGTGCGAGCATCTACGATCCCCTCCCACGGAGTTGACACAGAAACCACAGTTATTTTGAGAGACGCGATAGACCGCGCGCTAGCCAGACTCCCCAACGATCTCCGCATAGCCGTCACCCTTCGCGATGTGGCTGGACTCGACTATAAGGACATCGCCAAAATAACTGGTAGACCAATTGGAACTGTTGAATCACGAATTTTCCGTGGACGACAGCGACTGCGCTCGCTGTTACGACCCACCGTCAACCCACGAAGTAAGAACGAGGCCAAGAATGACGTGTAAACAAATTGAAATCCTACTGGCACCCGGAGCCGACGGCGCGCTCGATACCAGGCAACATCAGCGGCTCACGAATCATCTCGCCGTATGTGACAAATGTGGCGATCTACTCAAGACACAAACTGAGATTCGGACATTATTATCGGAACGCCCACACTCACCAGTGCCGTTCGGCTTTTCGACACGCCTTGTCGCTACTCTCAGAACAGAAGCGGCTATGGGTTGGAATGCATGGATCGATGCACTGAATTGGCGCGCCTGGACTTTTCGCTTGGCGACCATCGCGGGCTGCCTGCTGCTCGCCACCATACTCAGCTCAGGTCGATCCGACAACGCCGAGGTGACCACAGCTATTAATTTCTCTGAATTAATTGCAACATGGGTGGCGTCTGACGGACACGCTGCAACCGATGGAACACTCGATGCAATCGCGGTACTCTGGACAGACCAAGAAACGGATGACGTCTTGCTTGATGTCCTCTTGACAACCGAAACAGAAACAAACTTTTGAGGATGCCATGAGCAACGTGCGAACGAACACGTGGATCGTCCTATTCGTGTTGGTCGTTTTCTTTTTGGGACTGGCCGTGGGAGTAATAGCGACTCCTTGGTTCGGCTTAGGGTCTCCGGTGGGACGCATATTCGGACCCGGGCGTCCTGGTGCCCCAGGCCCCCCGCTCGGACCGCCACCGATGACTGAACGATTAATCGAGCGACTGTCACGTTCGATCGAACTGACCGAGGATCAAACCGAGCGTCTTTCTGAGCTATTCGACGTACGCCGAGATCGTGCGCGTGAGATCGGGCGATCGATGCGAGAACGTTTCGATCGCGAGCGTGAGATATTTCGCACAGCGCTCTCCGAAATACTGACAGCTACACAAATGGATCAATTCGAGTCGGAGATTGTTCGTATAGATGAAGAACGACGCCGGCGTGATGGGCGTCCGGAACGCCGCCGAATGCCTAGGCCTTAAAGGCGAGCGCCGAACGCACGTACCGCCGCCGACCCATACACTTGAATGGAATTGAAGACTCTAAAGTGCCACTAACATACCCTTGGGAGAACGGCGCCCAAGCCGCACCACAACCGGCATCAAGAATCAAGGTGCTCAGGTAAGGAGACCTTATGCGCTCCGCACATCCGCGGCGACGTCCTCATCACGGGACGACACTAGTAGTGGCACTTCTCCTCAGCATCTATGGAGACGGCCCTCTTCTCATCCGAGCCCAGAACAACCTGCTAGACATGAATAGGCAGGCGTTTCCGCAAGCCCCGGTCCATGCAACCGGTGAACTAGCGCAGGCGGTGCGCGATGCACTCTCGATCATTCCATCATCTTTACGGCAACAACGTTTTCCAAATGACGCGGTTCGGACTATTGGAATGTCCGGAGACCCTCGACTGCTTTGGTACTTGCGCGACCTCCACCGTTTCACGACCAGAAGTTCAGCTTCGATTGTTGTCGAAGCATTTGAGAACCTCAGCAACACTGAACTTCAGGACGAGTCGTTTAGGGTTATGGGAGACCGTGTTCTGGCCTGGGATCTTCCGGCACCGCCAAACTACCGTCTGCTAAAACGCGATTTATTCCTCCTGATCGAACCACGGTGGGCACCTTTTTTCGATGACGTCGACTCAGCGATTGACTGGCGGCTAGTCGGGTGGGGTGGAGTGTTTATTGATGATCGGCGTGATGCAACAGAAGGTCAAATTTGCCCGCGAGGGTGCATTCCTGCCTTGGACCAACCCTCCGTTACCAGCGCCGAAGGTGGATCTTGGTACCCGGATGACGAATTTGTGTTTGGGATCGTTATCGGTCAGCAGGCACGTGCATATCCAAAAAACATTATGGAGGTGCATGAAATGGTCAACGACACTCTCGGTGGTCGCAATATCGCCATCCCATATTGCACTCTTTGCCTATCTGCACAGGCATACTTCACTGACAACATCGAGGGCTTTCAGCCGCTGCTACGGACCTCAGGACTGCTATCGCGATCCAATAAATTTATGTACGACATCACCACATATTCTGCCGTGGACACATTCACTGGCGAAGCAATCTCAGGACCACTATTCGACGCCGGTGTCACGCTCAAGCAAACCACAGTCATAACGTCCACATGGGGAGCCTGGCGCGAGACACATCCCAACACCACAATCATCGCTGAGGACGGAGGAATCGGGAGGAGCTATCCCCCGAACCCCTTACGTGGCCGTGATGACTCTGGCCCTATTTTTCCAGTAGGCGACGTCGACCCACGTCTCGGTGTGCACGACGTTGTCTTAGGAGTCATGAACGCTGATGGGATACCGGTTGGATTTCCCGTAGGAGCAGCTCGCTTGGCTCTAACGACCAACGAGGAGGTCGCACTTGCTGGAGTGTCGCTACAGATGGATGCGGGAGGTCTTCGTGCCTTCATCGGCAATGTAGAGCGTCCCGCCCATGAAGCTTTCTGGTTCGCATGGAGCCAGTTTCACCCAGAAACGCTACTGTGGAAACGGTAACGTGCGACGCTGACTACCCGAAGGTGAAACATTCAATTAAAACCATAGGAAACAAACAATCCTTGAGCCGTTTCTACTAATCACCTATGCTTCGCGCATGGAAAAGACTACAAGCTTCCAACCGTTATCTCGGCGTGGATTTCTATTAAGTGCCACTGGGGCCGTCAGTTTCGTGGGCGTCATGCGCCTGCTCAGCGAGGCAGGCCTTCTCGCGCAAAGTCGCACCGGAAATATCGATCCCCAGAAGGTCTTTGAAGAGGCAGTTAATGCTGCGCTTCGAGAAGGTGAAGTAGGCCTACAATTCGCCGTCTATAAGGACGGAAAGTTGGTGGTCGACGCGTGGGGCGGTGTGGCTGACGAAACGACAGGACGAAAGGTCGACTCAGAAACCCTGTTCAATGTCTTCTCCGTTACCAAGGCGATCACTGCCACAGCATTGCACATCCAAGCCGAGCGGGGCCTGGTGTCCTATGACGCGCCGATTGCGCATTACTGGCCAGAATTTGGCGTACACGGCAAAGACAAGGCCACGGTGACCGATGCACTCAACCACCGCACAGGACTTCCGGAAATGCCCGCAGGGGTAACGCCCGAGCAAATGGCCGACTACGACTGGATGGTAGACGCGCTGGCAAACATGAAACCACTCTTCGAACCTGGAACGACCAACGCGTACCACAGCTACACTTGGGGCTGGATTGTCTCAGAGATTATCGAGCGCACAGATCCGAAACAGCGTCCCTTCCGCCAGTTTGTAGCTGACGAAATCGCGACACCTCTTCAGATCGAGGACCTCTGGATGGGACTCCCCCCGGAGGACGAACCACGAGTCGCTAGAATGACCAATTCGCACACGTCAGTCGCCGATCAGAGCACCTTACGTGGGCGGACAATGCCCGAGGCGGTGGCAGGGACCGAAGAAATTTTCGGTCAGTCTATTATCAGGCAAGCAGTCATTCCAGGCGCTGGCGGTATTTTTAAAGCAACAAGCGTAGCGAGATTCTTCGCACTACTAGCGGGTGAAGGCGAGTTGGACGGAGTACGTCTACTCTCACGCGAGCGAGTGAACAACTGCCTGACGCCTCGGCCGGACACTGACAAGGTAGATGTCGCCGGAGGAAATGTCAGGCTTGTCTCGAACGGTGGTTTCTGGCTGGCAGCCCCTGGTGTAATCGGTCGTGGGCGTATCTTGAGTCACCCCGGTCTGGGTAGTTCGATCGGATGGGCTGATCTCGACAATCGCTTAGCCGTTGCTGTCTGCCACAACCGACACGGCCTAGCCTACGAAAAGCCCCTTGCCGCAGCAATGGAACGCGCCTTCGGCGTAGTGTGACGAGAAGGGACAGAGTTACTGTCTCGTCGTTGGATTCCCTCTGGCCATCTTTTCGAGTCACTCAAGGCAATAAACTGAGCCGGCTCGGACAATTTCGAACAAATTAAGAGTGCATCCTTTCTCCAAACCATCCCAATGTCCGTAATTGAAATTCACTCATGACTGAAAACGACTTAAGCCTTCGGAAACACATTGCGACACTCTTAGACGGGCGACAGGCTCACATCGAAATAGGCACAGTTCTTGACAAGCTCTCGTTTCAAGATCTATCGAAACAACCTACAGGTGTGCCTTGGACCCTTTGGCAACTTTTTGAGCATACTCGTATCGCACAGTGGGACATTCTTGAGTTCAGCCGTAACCCCAATCACCAATCACCAGACTGGCCTAAAGGTTATTGGCCTGGAGATAAAGGGCCAAAGGACGAGGCAGCATGGAAAGCCAGTGTTGCATCGTTCCGTCATGATATCAATGAAATGAAGGATCTCGTCCTTGATTGTAATATCGATCTTCACGAAAAGATTCCACACGGAGACGGACAAACGGTTCTTCGTGAGGCTATGTTAATTGCCGATCACAATGCGTACCATCTCGGACAAATGGTACTCCTTATGAAATTACTCGGAAGTTGGTAAATCCTATTTAACTGTCCGAGCAATAGTTCAGCTTAAGACCTATCGCCCATCCAATCGGGTGATTCCAAGCTCAGCTTGCTGCCTAATGTAATGCCGAAGAGCTGTTAGCTGACCATCTGTCAACTCTGGGTATGCGGGCATTCCCTCACTAGCACGCCTTCCACTACGAACCACATTTTCAAATGCAATTGCCGAGAGGGTCGTGCCAGACGCCCTGAGATCAGGAGCCATACCAGACGAAACCGCTCGTGGTCCATGACACGAACTACACACACCACCAAATTCCACCGCGCCTTGCTGAGCAAGCCCCGCATCAATCTCGAAGTGCGGACCTGGAATCGGAACAGGCACCATCGGCGGCGGAGACGGAGGCAGCAATACATCGCCACTCAAAGAAAACGCGATAAGTCTGCGAGGGTGCACTCCGTACGACCATCCGTGCGCGGTCTCACTTGGGCCTCCGACCCCAGCCATCGCACCACCCCAGCCAACCAATAAAGCCACGTACTGACGTCCGTTGACCGAGTACGTAATCGGAGGGGCTGAAATACCAGAACCCACATCAAAGGTCCAGAGCACCTCCCCGTTCACTCCGTCATAGGCCGCCAAATTACCATCGGCTCGCCCCTGAAAAACAAGGTCGCCCGCCGTTGCAAGAGTTCCAGCATTCCACATGCCCTCGAGAGGGACCTCCCAAACTTGCTCTTGTCGAACCGGATCCCAGGCTTGAAGCGTCCCAAGGACACCGTCAGGCCGAGACGAACCGGTTCGTCGTGACGACACACCCGTACTGGACCTCCATAACGGAGATCGCCATGTTTCGAGATCTACCCCTTCATCGGTAAAGGTGTAGGCGAGATGAATCGTTGGAATGTACGCGAGGCCCGTTAGCGGGCTGAAAGACATCGCGTGCCAGCTGTGACCTCCGATTGGTCCAGGTGAAATTGCTGCCGGTTCGTTTTCGTATCTGGCCCCAGGAACTTCGACCGGTCGTCCTGTGTCTCGATCAACACCGCTTGCCCACGTGACCTCGGTGAACGGTTCCGCCGAAATCAATCGACCATCCTTTCGGTCGATCACATAGAAAAACCCGTTCTTCGGTGCGTGCAGAAGTGCTTTTACCACTTGACCATCAATGCTCAGGTCAGCCAGCACAATGTCCATATTAGAGTTGTAATCCCAGGTCTCACCCGGTGTCGTCTGATAATGCCACCGATACTCTCCGGTATCGGGGTCGAGCGCCACAATCGAACAAAGAAACAAATTATCTCCGCCGTTGGGACTTCGTATCTTTCGGTTCCAAGGCGATCCGTTACCGGTGCCGATATATACCGCGTCTAGATCTGGATCGTAGGTAAAGCCGTGCCACGCATTCCCACCACCTCCAAACTGCCACCACTCCCCAGTCCACGTCTCGGCAGCCATGGACATTGCATCATTTTCAAAGCCATGGCTCGGATTGCCAGGCACGATGAAAAAGCGCCACACCTGTTCACCGGTATCGGCATCGTAGGCCGTTACATATCCCCGTGCTGCCCCATTTTCCGTCCCACCGTTTCCTATCAGGATTTTGTTCTTGAAGACTTTCGGTGCGCCAGTAATATAAAACGCGACGTCTGGATCAACTGTCATCGTGCTCCACAACTCACGCCCTGTCGCTGCATCTACAGCATTCAAACGTCCATCCCAAGTCGCCACATAGACCTTTCCCTTCCAAAACGCAATGCCACGGCTGTGATCCCATCCGACTCTCAGACGACGGTCTGCGTACTCACGTACCAGCGGGTCATATTCCCAAAGCAACCGGCCGGATGTCGCGTCTATAGCACGTACAATGTTCATGCTCCCGATGAAATACATAACGCCATCCACAACGAGTGGGGTAGAGACAAGGCCGCGATCATTCGGCAGTTCTATAAACCAATCAACGGCAAGGTTGCTGACATTCGACTTGTTCACTTGAACGAGTGGACTAAATCGCTGCTCGTTATACGTGCGACCAAAGGTACGCCAGTCCTCACCCTGAATCTCGTCCGCCAACGCGGCATCGTCAACAAGGTCGCTCCCCTGCTGCGCAACCAACTGCCTGACTGTCAATACGAGCACGATCATTACTGCCAGTACAATCAAAAACTGTCGCTTCATGGAGTTACTCCCCGACTTAACGTGTCCTAACATGCGATACAGAACTCAATCATGTATCGGCAGCCAACAAGACTCTCTCCCGAGAAGGTCCATTTACTCACATGGAAAGGCATCTCGGAGAGCAAAGCCAATCAGTCCCGTGCTTTGCATATGCAAACGTTCCGGGTGCTCTTCAAGATACTTAATTACAACTTGTATTACGGCTTGGAGTGAAGCTTCACGTGGATCGCAAATTTTGAGCTCTTTGATATCCAAGACAACAGGGTCAGCTAGGGACAGAACCGACAGTTGTCGCCAAATTCCGTGGATCTGCCCAATACATAACCCTGCCTCGATGGTTTGCTTGTTCCCGATCACATCTTCGCAATTAGAGAGCAGGCTTTTCCCCGTGAAAATGACTCCTTCCTCTTGCGCTTCTATTGAAGACATCACAACGAAGACCATGACCATCCCTAACGTAATCGTCCCAAATCGTCGCATGGCCATCCCTCCTAGAATCGGGGGTGTCATTGAACTAGCTACTTGCCCTGAAGTGAAAATAAAGGACGGCATCCAGTCACACTTCATTAGCCCTGCGACCGAACGTCACATGGTGCCACCTGTGGTGAACTGCCAGCCTCACCTGTTCTGACGTTTCACCTCTTTGATTCTGACCCATTCCACCGTACGCCCGAGAAGGCGTATTCCTATCCATCCTCGCACCTTCAACACTCCGTCCCGCAGTTCCAAATCAGCCTTATACTCCTTACCGTTCTCCGGATTATAGATGCGGCCGTCCTTCCACTTCTTATCGACAAATTCGAAATTTCGTATCAAATCTGTCCCAACAAGATGGCGGTCCCGCAAGTTCGGATCAGGATTCTTTATATCGAGACCACCGGCCGGCGGTTCGTCGTAAAACAATACAAACTTGCCGTGAATTTTACCCTCGCGCTCGTATACCTGAACGTGGGCACCGTCACCGGTATCCCACACACCGACAATGGCACCGGACAAATCGTCTACCTTCGCCTGGAAAGCATTCCCGGTGATTCCAGCGAGTAGCAACATCACGACGACTCGTGGCATAGAAATTTATGTAAGCCGAGGACTAGCCCTTCTTACGCTGCGCAACACGATCTAGCCGGCAGTCTCCCCTGACGCGGTCGTGAACAGCAAGTTTCTCTCCGATCTTGTCGAGTTCAGCGGGGCTGAGATTGCTCTGGATTGCCTGGAACAGCACTCGTTCCTCTTTACGTATATGGACTTCGACCAAACGACCAAGCGCCGGCAACCTCGTGTCGAGATCTGACGAAGGAGTTCGTTCAAGCCCCTCAATAAGACTACGGAGCCGCTTGTGGTCTTGCTGAAGCTCTGCAATCAGAGCCGCTTGGTCTTGCATTCGCTCTAGAACCACCGGAAAGACATACGCTTCCTCAGCGTCAAAGTGACTCTGCAGTGTTGCTTTAAAGAATTCGACCACACGATCGGCCTGCATACGCCGATCGCTGGGCCAATTCGATCGAGGTGCCTTCGCCGAACCAACAATAAGCCCCTGGGCCAAAACAAGTGCGTCATGATGATCATGCGAAAGGGGAACCAGGCTCGGATGTCGCTTCACGCGACCACCTTATCCGTGTCGCTCACAAAAATCAGCACAATAGCAACAGACGATTTGCGCCAAGCTATGAAAGCACTTCGCACGTCTAGTGGGTATCAGATGCAGCTTTCTCGTCAGCACGAGCACCCGCAAGTATTCCCTCCATTCCGTAATTTCCTTCGTGGCAGGCGTACTCGAAGATCGCCCCTTGACTGCGCTTTAGCGGGATCATTAGCGTCCAAGGACTCGTCCAAGTCGTCGGGTCCTCAAACGTAACTTCATAAGCCAGTGTTTCTTCATCGAGACTTGTGAAGCGCTCAACGACCCGCACCTTTTCACTGACCCCACGATAACTTCCTGCCTTGGAGTAATTCGTCGTGTCCACGACCAAAGTATTACCTTCGTAGTGGGCCCTTGAGTCTCCATGCCATTGGCGAACACTATTCTTGAGGTGGGGACGATCACCCAGCGGAATCACACGTGCATCATGGATTAATTCCTGCAAAATCACGACATGGTCACGAGACTGAATGATCTGAAAATAGCTGTTATAGCCAGCCAGGAGATTCGGCACCCCATACGTAATGCAGCGTGTATTGAGAGGCATCTCTTCTGGACCCACCGCACCATGCTCTCTTAGTTGTCGCCTCGGACGCCCCATCGCCTCTTCGGTTAGCGGAGGAATGCGACCGTTCGGTGGATCGACGATCAAGGATGTTCGATTGTCCAACTCCCGCTCCACCAACCAAAAAGAATTGTAGTTTCCAGTCCCGGCATCAAATTCAGGAGCATTCTCTGGATCAAGAAGCCGTGCCAGCAACAATGGGCCTAAGAGATTCCCTGCCTGCTCGTCCTCTCTAGCAGACGCGGCCGCCTGCTGGAGCGTCGCCAATTCCTCATCGGTCAACGCATCCTTACCCTCAAACGCAGCTGGTCGTTCCATCGGCGTCGCCGTATTATTCGCCCACACACCTTGGAAATCGGGGTGCCCCCACACTGTTCGAGTCTGAGTCTGCGCTAGAACAAAACTTGGCACGGAAACACACAACCCAACCCACACACAACACATGAGCAACAATCGTCGATTCATTGAACCCTCCCTATCTACACATCGATGAATCTAATACTGCCAAAACCTATAGAAACTAGTTATCCACGACCCGCTGTAATTCACCATCGCAGCCGACTCCACCTGTTACGGTCTCTACCATAGCGCGGCACGGTAGAGGGTTCAACAGGAACCGGACTCACACTGATCGGGGACCTGTGAGATTCTGATTCTTAATTGGAAGCGTACGTACTCGATTTCCCGTCGCCGCAAAGATAGCGTTGGTAACGGCCGGAGCAATAGGCGGCACACAAGGCTCACCCAGACCGCCCAGATGCGCATTGGACCGAATGAAGTCAACGCTAATACGGGGCGCATCAGAGAGACGAATCATTTGGTGGTCCCGAAAGTTGCTTTCAACAACACGTCCCTGCGCGATAGATATCTCGCCGACCATCGCCGCTGATAAACCAAAAACGATTCCCCCCTCGACCTGTGCCGCTGCAATATCGGTATTGATGACATCTCCGCAATCCACCACCGCAAAGACATCGTGCACACGAAGCTGTCCATCTGAAGACACGGCGATGTGAGCAACCTGTCCGACAATCGATCCAAAACTTTCCACAATCGCAATTCCCCGTCCCTCACCTGCGGGTAGCGAGCCGCCCCAGTCCGACATGCGAGCAACCCGATCAAGGACCGCACGAAAACGCGATTGCTTCCCCAACAACCCCCGGCGGAAAAGATATGGATCCTGCCCGCCAGCATGGGCCATCTCGTCAATAAATGACTCCTTGAAAAATCCGTGCTGTGAATTCAAAACTGAACGCCACAAGCCGAGTCGAATATGATGAGCCACATCCCGACTGTCAGATCGCTTGTCATCGATCGCATAGGGCATATACAACGATTCTCCGTCTCCACCGCCCGCATAATGCGAAGCAACGGCTAGTGGCGCGCCGCTACCATCTAATGCCCCTGCAAATCTCGCCATTCCGGCCGGGCGATAGTAGTCGTGCTGAATGTCGTTTTCCCGACTCCACACAAGTTTCACAGGAACCGGGGACACTACCTGTGCAATACGTACTCCAAGGTCAATGTAATCAAATGTGAATGTAAGGCGACGTCCGTAGCCACCTCCAAGCTGGAGATTGGTGAACCGTACGTTTTCAGGATCCAAACCGAGCGCATCAGCCGCCGTGGCCCTCGCATTGAGTGGATCTTGCACACCAGCCCACACTTCAGCCCCATTAGCGCTCACACGGGCCGTGCACGCCATCGGTTCCATCGTCGCATGCGCAAGAAATGGCACACGGTAATCCGCAGTTATAACCGTGGCCGCCTCTTCCGGCATTTCAGGAGCCGAACCAAGAGCCGTGTCGAACGCCGAAAAAATTGAAGTGCTCGACACATCTCCTCGCCCCGCATCGTCATACTTCGGATCAAGCGCACCTAGAGCCTGCCGAGCACGCCAATAGTTGTCGGCGATCACAGCAACCGCGTCGTCCAACTGCACAACTCGTTTAACCCCACGCATAGCCTCAGCCGGGCGAGTATCGACCGACAACAACCTGCCCCCAAATACAGGCGCGATATCAACGGCGGCATACAACATCTCCGGAAGCGTGAAGTCGATCCCATAAACCGCAGTTCCATCGACTTTTGAGGGAATATCAAAACGTTGCCGCGCAGTACGGCGGATTGTGTATGTACTCGGGTCCTTCAAGATTGGATTCGATGGTACGGGGCGTCCCGCGGCCGATGTCGCGAGTGCACCAAAAGTCTCGCTTTGTCCAGACGCCACATGAGTCACTCGTGAATTACGCACCGTACAATCAGAAGAAGGCACTCCAAAACGTTCCGCTGCAGCCTCGATGAGCATCTCCTTGGCCGCCGCACCGGCAATCCGCATCCCGTAATGCCCGGTACCGCGTACAGCGGTGGAACCCCCAGTCATCTGAAGCCCAAACCATCGGGCCAACCGGTATGTGCCATAGTCGACTGCGCGTTCTAGTGGCACTGGGATCGAATCACCAACGAACGCGCGTAGAACGTAGGCATTCGCATAAACATCAAGCGCTGGCGCTTCCTTAATCCGCACCAGATCCCATTCTGCCTCCATCTCCTCGGCAGCCATCATTGCCAATGCGGTTTGCGACCCTTGACCCATTTCACAATGCGGTACTAAAACGGTTACAAAGTTATCGGGAGTGACCGTGATCCAGGTCGTGAGCTCACCGTTTTCGACAGCACCCTCCGAAACGACACTGTGCCGACTAGGTGCCAGTGCTACACCTGCAATACCCAGCACGAAACCGCCCCCCACGAGAGTGCCAGCGCCGATAAAGGCGCGCCTTGTCCATTTCCCCATATCGACTGTCCTATTTTTCGTCCGCAAGTGTATGAATGGCGCGCCGCACTCGGGCAAATGTACCGCAGCGGCAGATATTCGTGATGGTGCCGTCTATCTGAGCATCGCTCGGATTGCGCCGCTCCTCCAGCAGAGCAGCAACAGCCATAATCATCCCCGATTGGCAATACCCGCACTGGGGTACTTGATGCGTGATCCATGCCTGTTGAACCCTATGGAGTGTTCCGTCCTGGGCCAAACCCTCGATCGTGGTAACAGTGGCGCCATCGGCAGCCGACACTGGCAGGGTACACGAACGCACAGCGCGCCCATTCAGGTGCACGGTGCAGGCCCCGCACGCCGAAATTCCGCACCCAAACTTCGTGCCCGTCAAGCCGAGCGCGTCGCGGATCACCCAAAGCAGCGGTGTGTCTGGTTCCAGATCAAGAGAATGGGTCTGCCCATTCACCGTGAGCGTGATTGCCATGAGGTTATAGGTCCCTATCCGTAACGATGAAAGTACGGAAATGATCGATAGTTATAATGCGTTTCAGAAGCTCAACGCCTGGATTGCAGCTTCGCAAGCAAATGGAGAATCTCGAGATAGAGCCACACAAGCGTTACCAGTAGCCCAAATGCTCCGTACCACTCCATGTATTTGGGTGCCCTGCGCTCGGCGCCTTGCTCGATAAAATCAAAATCCAAAACCAAGTTAAGCGCAGCAATAACGACAACAAAGATACTGAAGAGAATGCCGAACGTGCCGCTGGAGTGAATCAGCGGGACACTCATGCCGAAGAACCCTAAAACGAAACTGAGACCGTAGAGTAACGCAATACCTCCAGTCGCCGCCACGACGCCCAACTTAAAATTCTCCGTGGCCCGAATGACACCAGAACGGTATGCGGCCAGCAGCGCACCTAACGTTCCAAACGTGAGAAACACGGCTTGGCTCACGATGCCTGGATATGTAGCCTCAAACACAACAGAGATGCCACCAAGTGCGAGTCCTTCTAATCCGGCGTAAAGTGGTGTTGTTAAAGGTGCCCAGGTCTGCTTAAAAACAGTGGCTATCGCCACTAAAAAGCCTCCAATAACACCGACCAGCGTGAAAGTCCACAACAACGGATCGCTCGCGCCGCGGTTCCACACAAAATTTGCAGCGATTAGAAGAATAAGAAGCGATAAGGCCGTCTTGTTAACGGTTCCACCGATCGTCATCGCCTGGTCATCGGCAACTGCCGGAAACGTGGCAAACGTGTCCGCTGTGAGTGCTGGGTTCCCCGACCGCATCGCTAAATGACCCGCCACCGTGTACTCCTAATTCCTGAATCTAGATGATGTGAACAAGGACCGCAATCTACCGCTCACGTGCCTGACCGACGGTCTCCTCGAGGCGAGCACCGGCTAAAATGTTGCCGAGTGCGTAGTTGCCCTCGTGGCAAGCGTACTCGAACAATGGACCCTCGATCGCAGTCATAGGCAGGGATGCCCTCCAAGGACTCTGCCACACTGTCGGATCAACAACGGTAAACTCATAGTCGATCATATCCGCGCTAACGCGCGTAAAACGCTCCACTAAACGGAGGTTCTCGTCGCCTCCGAAAACGGTGCCACCCCCCTGAGTGTGACCTAACTCCTGCCGTCCGTTCACCTTGTCAGCGAAGTTTGTCGTTTCCACCACCAGCGTATTGCCCTCCCAATGCCCACGCGCGTCTCCCAGCCACTGCCGCACAGTCGGATCCAGACGTCCCCGTCCATCCATGGGAATTATGCGCACGTCGTGGACCATCTCAACGAGAATCGTCACGTAATCTGGAGTCTGCAGAATCTGGTAGTTGTGGTTATAAAATCCCGGCATCATGGCGCCAGGCATTCCTCGGCTAATACACCGATCTAGTTCATTAAAATCTGCCACGGAATCGAATCGACTGGAAGAATATGTTGAACGACGTTGGCTTTGTAACACTTCCTCCTCAGACGTCATCGGCGGCAGGCGTCCATCGGCGGGATCCACAATCAGAGACGTTCGTGTGCCCAGCCTCCCCCGCTCCATCCAAAAGTTGTTATACGCACCAGTTTCACTTACTGGCGAATCCCGTGCGCGTTTATCAAGATTAACCTTATCCGCAACTTGACGATCCCGGACAGCGAGTTCTTCGGCCGTTAGAAATTCTTTATCCGCTAGATCGCGTGGGCGCTGCAACGGTGTGGTTGTTGTGTTCGTCCAGACCCCTTGCAGATCAGGATCGCCCCACGGCGTGAGGGACTGTACCCAGGCGTCCCTTTCAGAAGGTAGAGTTTGATCTGATGCCACCGTCGGCATTAACGTCCCCGCCGCCATCACCGTCAAACACAGAGCGAGACATCGACCATTCATCGTCCTCTCTCCCATCTCTCTCCGATCTCGTCCCCAGCACACGCATGATGGCCCAGGATTAAGCAAGGTGCAAGGACCAAAGACGAGACTGACAACCTACCCAAGAACTGATGGAAACAGGCCTGAACACCGAACCGTAAGCACGGTTAGCCCACAGCGCGGAGATCCCGACCTAGTAATCGACGACAGGTTGTCCATCTTCAAACGACACACCATCAATCTTCCGCAAGAGTTCATCCGCTTCTAACTCGTGGAGTCTATTGGCCGCCACTTGCAGCTGGTCTCTGGTGAACAACGGCCTCCACTTGCGGTCGAGAATCATGCGTTCCATACTGAGATTCAGACAGGACTTCTCGCAGAGCACCTTTAATCCGTCTGAAAAAAAATCGTTTTGCAGCAGCAGACGAGCGGCCTCCAAACCACCGTACTCATTGAGTAACTGCAAGTATCTTGTCGCGGTATAGCCGGTCGTCTCCTGGACCAGTTCGTAGACGTTGCGCATCGCGGCTTCGAACTCCTCGGGTAGGCCCGATGCATCGAGGTGGTAATCCATCAGGTCAGGCATACACCTCCGCAAAGCCGGAGTTTTAGTCCGACGCAGAAAATGACTTTCTGGACTAATAATCAGGAGACCCTCTCCGACCTACAGAGGTATACACCTCAAGGCCGGAGGTTGTTTCTAACCGCGATCTGGCCGCAACGTCCGGTGCTTAATCCGCCATCCATCCGACGTCTTCTCATAGACATCCTCATAGTAACCAGACGCCACCTGTTGGGGTTGACCGGAGCTCACGTCGATTAGCATCCAGTACACCCGTCCATCTGCTCCTGCAGACGACGGCGTAATCCGGTAACTACTGTTCCAATGCCGACGACCGTTATCTCCCGTTTTCCCCTCGTCCCGCTCACCTCGCCACGCTGTCAATTCATCCCTGCCAGTAATTTTCTGAGTGCCAATCTGCATAACACCGTCATCGGCAAACGCAGACACGAAGAGACCGCCATCGCGAAAGTCTGATCCTTGGTTATAGCGCCAATAAAGCTGTTGGATATCAGCATAGTCCTGAGCCGTTAGTCCGTCTGAAGCGGCCCCTTGAGCGGTAGTCCAGTCTTGTACAGCTGTCGCCGCTATACCAATTATCGCAATACCAACCAGCAAACGTATCGTCTTCATCGCTCCTCCTCAACCCTTCGTCTGACTCAACCTCACCTTAAGACACTGCCAAAACATCCCAATGCCGAACGTCTTTGTGCAAAGTGTCTTTGCACCTAAACGCGTTCTAATATGCCACAACACCTCTAACTAGTTACTTCGACTGACTTTTTGCAGCTTCTTCGTCGTCCGCCCGCCCACCAGTCAGGATACCCTCCATACCGTAATTCCCCTCGTGGCATGCATACTCGTACATGACATCGTGCATACGTTCAAAGGGATACGCGACAGTCCAAGACCTGGCATACATTTGCGGGTCGTGGACTTCGACCTCGTACTCAAGCGTCTCATTGTCAGTGCGTCTAAAGCGCTCGACAAGCTTCATGTCTTCGCCGGACCCACTCGCGGAGTTAAAATTTGACCAAGGTTGTAGCGCGCTCACATTGGGGTGAATATTTGTGGTCGTAACAACTAAAGTATCGCCTTCCCAGCGCCCCTTTGCCACACCGTTCCATTCACCGATGTTCGGCGAGACATCCGGGCGATCACCCAAAGGAATAAGTCGCGTTTCGTGAACCTGCTCATGAAGAATCGCGACCCACCCAGGAGACTGGAAGATCTGAAAGTTGTTGTTGTAAGAACGAGGAAACATTGCATTCGGCATTCCGCCACGGGTCACACACCGCTCCCAGATGTGACGGTCCTCCCACGTATCATCGTCGCGCAGACGGGTGGTTGTCGCAAGTTGGCCTGCCTCGGTTAACGGCGGAAACCGTCCGTTCGGTGGATCGACCAACAGCGAGGTTCGATTCGAGGGCGATCCCCTCTCCATCCAGAAATTGTTGTACGCGCCAACAGTCCCTCCGGCCACCGTCTGACGGCGTTCGGCCAGAAGCAACTGTTGATCGCGATCGTTGGCCTCTTGGCGACGTGCGGCAGTTTCCTCATCATTCAACGTGGTCCGTCCCTGATATTCGTCCGGTCGTTCCATCGGCACGGCCCCCGAGGAATGCCAAACTGCCTGTAGATCAGGGTCTCCCCAAGCCGTTCGCGGGACCGTCGACTGAGCATCAGCGACGATTGGAATTAACAACACGATCGCAAGCACAGTGAACACCGAAGCAACATATCGATGGTTCATCATTCCTCCCTATGGTTACAGCGCAGAGGTACCATAATGAATCAGGCTACCCCGTTGCAATCACCGGCACCCCTCGCCTAACAAGCTCCGCAAACCCCAGACCAGAACTTCATTCGATTGGGATAAACATCACCACGGTCTCACTGCCGAGTGACCGGGTCTTGTGGCCGCGATGCGCCGGATTGGTGTCCTCGACGAGCAGCACGCTCCCTAAAGGGAAATCCATCACTGACCCATCGGATGTCTCTATTTCGTAACCCGGACCGCTGAGGGTGACGATGAACTGCCGGCGTGGTGCCGGGTGCCAATCAACGTTCATGTCCGCAGCAAAGCGCAAGAAGTGAACGGTGTCGGCCCCGGGGAAACCATTCACGCGTCCAAAATCCATCATGACACTCTCGATGTGCGTCTCTCCATGCACGTCAGAGTACATCCGTGTCACGGGCTGCACCATTGAATCCTGAGCTATCACCGTTGACGGCATCATACTAAGGCCCACAATTACCAGAAACGTCTTGCAAAGTTGCCGCATACAAATCTCCTCGAACGGTTACAACTATTCAGACGTGAGTTGGCACTTCTATCAAGATCCCCTGCCCGCTCAGTCGAACCTGATAAACACCGACCGGTCCATCTGCCGGTCCCTCACAGGGAACTCCATCCTCGAGTCGAAAACAGGTCCCGTGCCAGGGGCAAACAACGCGAGCACCCTTTAGGTGACCCAGCGCCAACGGACCTCCAGTGTGCGAACAACGATTGTCCAGAGCATGAACGGTTCCGTTATGTTTCCAGAGAACGATATCGCGTTCGCGATGTTTAACAATGAAAGAGCAACTCTCCGTGACTTCTTTCTGCTCTGCGATTCTTAGCCAATGTTTCTGCCCTGCATCTGTAAGAACCTGAGACGAACCGACCCTAAAAGCAGACTTTTCCGATTGCCCGGGCACCCCTGGCCAACCACCGTGACACAATTCAACCGCCAGATCCTCCATCCACACATGGTTAATAGCCCGTAACACAAGAGGGCGTGCCAGTACGCGCAACCATGGCCACTCAGGAACTAATGGCACGTGATAGACCTCTTCAATCAACGTATCTTCATGACAATCGTGCAACCTGGTCGATATTTCTACCCCCCGCAAGAATCCCTTCAAGAACCGAATACGAATTCCATCAGGGGGTTCCCAGACTTGCTCAATGACTGTGCGTACGCGAACACCCAGCCACGCCGGCCAGCGCTGTTCAAAAACTATGCGATTACCAGTAACCTCCATTACTCGGTACTCGCCTAATGTCGTGGGGTGGACTGTCTCGATGTGTTCCAGATCGAAATACTGGGCTAGCACTCGACTGAACGGATAAGGAATTCGCTTACGATACTTAATGTCCATGGCCTCTGATAATTAGGGCGCAAAGGAACAATGACCATACCGGCAGCTGGAAGCACTACGAGCATACTTCGTGTTTAAAACTCTGCTTCCCTAGGCTTCCCCAGCATCCTACCTTGAGCAGTGAGCTCAACGAAGCTTAATCCTCAGCTCTTCGACTGTTGCTGGTACATACAACCGGATGTCGGTCAGTCTAGCACTGCCCTCATAGACATTCGTATATAGGTCACCTATGACGAAGTAGTCTGGGTACGCTGAACCGGCCGGCCACTGGTCCGGCCAGGTCATGCTGCCGTACGCGTCATTTTGTACGAGATCGTCATTAAACCGACCATCGTACTCACTGGCTACAGTGTTGTAGTGCCATATTGGCACACCGTCGACAACAAACGGCCGGTGAAACCGAAGGGTTTTTGGACCAACTCGAGCGAAGTTTCCGCTCGCCTCCAAGGTATAGCCGGTAGTATCTCGCTCAATAGCAAACGTATAAAACTCGTTCGGCATCAACTCAGGCTGGAGTTCCGCGGCCGACGAAAGCTGTCGCTCCGCGATTCCGCTAGAGCAACTAGTCATGAACCATTGGGAATTCCCGGCCAAGCCACCCGGACCGGGAGACCACTTCGGCAACCCACTAATCCACATGTTGACGGTGTTGAAACTACTGTCCCGATAGGCGTAGTAATTGTTGGTATTGGAGTCGCAGATCCGACCACCTGTGCCGGTGCCAACTCGGTCCGGGTGCTGGGAGAACGCGTCCATGAGCACCTTTCGCCGATAGTGCCAAAAATGATTATTGCGCGGTGCGGGATCGGCAAAGTCCACAATGGACAAGAAGTGAAACCCGTTATACCCGCGAGGGCCTCTTCGTACATCCTGCCATTCGCAGTACGGTACCGATGCGTCCCCGGTCCAACCTACGCTCTTCGACCCCCCGCCCCACGGGTGCACTGTCTTGCACCCTTCAATGCTGTAGCCGTTGTGTCGCCCGTCATACTCAATCGTACCGTTACGCTTACCACCGAAATCAATGGTCTTTAACTTGTACTCGATACGATACACGGAGGGCAGTTTGTTGGTTGGCCGGAAGATTGCCCCACCGGTGTGATCAGGTACGTGCAGTACCGCGACGTACCCGCCCCCTAATGCGTCAGTTGTAATCGACGGCGGAGACTCGATAACACCATCGTTATTCCAATCTCTGGCCGAAAGCGAGGCAGTCAGCCAACCATCCTGACCGACTGGAAATTCCTTGCGATACGTAGCAAAGGAGTTGAAAGCCGCGCTCCAGGCTGGACCATAGTCATTCTGGTACCAGAGACCAGAATCATCCATGATGGTATCGAAAGGGTCGCTATAACCATCCCAGATCCAAGGTGTGACCGATCCCATCAGTGGCGTGGAAAAATCCTCTGCATAGAGCAGGGACCACTTGGTCTCACTCGTTACACCGCGGAATGTGGCCCAGGTAGACCACGGGCCGACAAAGCCAGCGAGCCGGCCCCGAACCCGCCAGCGATAGCGCCCACCGCCCGTTAATGCGGTCCGCACCGTGTACTCAGCTTGGCCCGTGCTGGGAGGCACCGTACCCGTCTCCACTAACGTTGTACCGTGGACCGCAATTTCCTGAACCTCGAAGTGGTGCTCGAAGGTGCCGGGCATGAAACGTCCCACTGCAGCTGAACTGATCAGTGTGGGTCTCACGAGGTCAATTCTTTTCTCGTTTATGGGTCCCTGCGGGACCGGAGCCGAAACCTTGAGCCTCAACTCTTGTGCCGTCACCGACACACAGAGCCCCCCGGCCAAGACAGTGCCAAGGGCAACAACACGTACAAAGCGAAGCGTCACACCTGTTTCTCCATTACCACGAAATCAAGCTGGGCATCCCAGACATCTCCATCGTCGTTCGATCCTTTAATTCTAGGACGCACACACTGTATCCCGTAATCAATCATCTCCCGTTCGAATCAAGACTTTAGTCTCGCAACCACCACCGTCGCAGGTGACCACGCTCACCGTCAGTATCATCGGCTTGCAGCAAATCTGACAGTCTTCAATGTACTCCTGCTGCATTACCGACCAATCAATTGCAACTTCAAGCTGCTCACCGCAGTAAGGACATTGGACGAGTTCCGTCATCATATTTTTAGTGCTTCCAATATTACAAAAATGACAGTGCGCAACAATCCCCTTGGATCGTATGCCGCGTCGAACTTTTCACGGTGGAGACAATTACGGGTTAGGCATAGAATGGCTACGTCTGGACGGTTTTGGACACTCGTTTCTTTTTGCGGTCGACGAACGTCTGAGTTTATCGAACGAACAGTCACACACCGCGGCTCGTAACAGTGACAGAGCGTTCGTGCACGACAATTACTGGATTCAATGAGAAGCACCACATCAATAAATACAGTTCGCCATAATTGGCCGCACCGACTCGTGCCACGAACTAATACTCTTGAAAACGCCGCGATCCTCAGCCAATATTCTATTGGTGCACAGATCAACGAAGCCAGAACGAGCAATCACGTTTAAATTAAGGAGATAACCATGGCACAGATCATTTTCGCCCTTCTAATCGGGTTCGGTTTCAGTGGTCTCGCGAGCGCACAGGATAATCCCGAGCCCTGCGGCCCCGCAGGAGACCTCTCATCCAACCTCTCAGGAAACGTCGCGACAGACTCGCGGTGCTTCGAGCTCCGTATCTACACCGCTGAACCTGAGCGTGACGGCCAAGGCGGCATCGACAACCTGCACCGGCGCTTCCGTGAGGGTGAGGTCGCACTCTTTGAAAAACATGGCGCAGAAGTTATCGCGGTCTGGCAGAAACTCGATGATCCACACACTCTAGTATGGATGTTGGCTTATCGCGACCGTGCTCACCGAGAGCAAGTCTTTGCCGACTTTCGTAAAGATCCGGATTGGCCGTCACTCAGATCACAATACGAAGTACCACTCGACGTGGAGGCTTTCATGATGAGTGCATCCGACTACTCTGCACTCAAATAACCCGCCGAAAGATCGATCGGCGCTTGGCACGCGAGAAGAGGAGAATAGCATCATGGGAATCGTTACTGGAACCAGTGTTACCTCCAATAGATCTGGTCATGGTCCAAAAGCCATGGCTGCACTTCTGATAGTTTCAGTTGTCTCCCTCACGGTACTGGCGCAAAGCACGCAGGAGGCTCCACGAAATGCAGCAACCGACTGGCCAACGTACAATCGAGATCTCGCAGGCACACGCTATTCGCCCCTCACCCAAATCGATCCGAGCAACGTAACATCGCTACGTGAGGTCTGGTCTTACAAGTTCCATCCCGAAGACGAGATCATTGAGGCCCTCGATCCCACGGACGTTTTTCAACAGGTTACTCCCATCGTCGTGAATGGAGTGATGTACCTAGCTGCGGGCAACCGGGTTGTAGCCCTCAGACCGGAGACGGGCGACGAGATCTGGCGCTACGAATTAACCGAAGGTTTGGTCTCGTATCGTGGCGTAACGTACTGGCCAGGAAGTGGCGACCATGGAGCTCGTATCTTCTTTACCTCGCTGTGGAAAGTTGTCGCGCTCAACGCGCAAACGGGTGAACCGGATCCGATGTTCGGCAATCAGGGAGAGGTTGAGTTGCGAATACCGTACGCCGGTGTTCCCGTGGTATCTCAAGACATCTTAGTGCTAGGTTCAAACGCCTATGGTCCTGGAGAAGTCCACATCATGCCCCATCTAAACCAGCCCCGGGGAGGGGGAGAACCAGCGTACCCGAACCCCCGCGCACTTGACGCCAAAACGGGGAAACTGCTTTGGGAATTTCACACCATTCCTCAGGAAAGCGACTTCGGAAATCATACGTGGGGGAACGAAAGCTGGCGCGACCGCATCGGAAACAACGTGTGGGCAGTCACGCTCACCGTCGACGAAACTCGAGGGCTCGTATATATGCCGGTGAGCGGGCCGGGGGCAAATTTCTACGGAGGCGATCGGCCAGGCGATAACCTCTTTGGCAATTCGACGGTCGCCGTTGATATCCAGACGGGCGAACTGGAGTGGTATTTCCAGAATATCCATCACGAATTATGGGACTACAACCTCCCACCTGCGCCGGGGCTATTCAACATTCAAAAAGACGGTCAGACGATTCCTGCACTCGCCCAGGTTGGAAAATCTGCCTTCATGTTCATCCTGAACCGCGAGAACGGAGAACCGGTGTTCGAAATCGAAGAGCAGCCAGTCCCTGCAGGGGACGTACCAGGAGAACACTATTCGCCGACCCAACCAATTCCGATTAAACCACCGCCACTATCAAGGGTCAGCATCAATCGTAATGATATCGTGACCGCCGCTGACACCAACGCCCGGCACGCTGCAGCCTGCCGTAACCGCTGGGATACGGTGGGTTACTACAACGCGGGACCTTATACGCCACTGCGGCTACGAGCGGAGGGTACACCGCCGTCGCTCGTGTTACCTGGCAGTGGCGGTGGGGTCAACTGGGGAGGGACCGCCTATGACCCAGAGCTTGGCTACATCTTGGTGAACACCAGGGATCGGATGGGACTACTGACAGGTTGGATGCAGGAGAACCCACAGTTTGGCCCGACCACACCGGACCAAGTCCCATATGTCCGGGTGAGTGGCCCCCCTTTTGTCGCACCTCTTTTCGATGACAACGGAACACGGCTCGGCCTCTTGCGATGTTTCAAGCCACCTTGGGCCAAACTGCTTGCTGTCGAGGTCAGCACCGGAGAGATTGTCTGGGAGGTGCCGCTTGGCATCGAGGAAATGCTTCCCGAAGGCAAACAAAAGGTCGGCAGCCATGGAGTCGGAGGTCCTATGGTTACCGCTAGTGGGCTCACGTTCATCGGAGCTACCGGAGACCGTAGATTCCGTGCATTTGATACTCGCACGGGAACCGAGCTCTGGTCCGTAGCCTTCGACTACAACGTCGAGGCCGTCCCGATGACGTACGGGGGACGTGACGGTAAGCAATATATAGCCGTAAATGTTTCGGCTGGTGCCACCGACGAAACTAGAGGGAATGAACGATTAGTCGTCTTTAATCTACCAGACCAATAAGAACTGACTACCCGCTATATTCAAAAGAATCATAACTAGATTAAGGGAAGTTCGGATGGAACCCAGATAACACGGAGACAGTCATGAGAGTCTTGACGCTCAGCGTCCTACTAAGTTGCATCATGCTAAATAACGGTCCGCTGACGAACGCTGCTGGCTCTGCGACACCACTCTTCAACGGGAAAGATTTGAACGGGTGGAAAATCGTCAACGGCGGCCAATTTTCTGTGGAGAATGGCGTCCTAAGAGTCAATCGCGGAACAGGCTGGTTACGTTCCAACGAGACATTTAGTGATTTTCTTCTCACTATGGAATTTCGCTTCCTAGAAGCAGAAGCTGCAAGCGGTATTTTTATCCGTACAGCACCGACAAGCAAGAACGACGAAAACGGATGGCCCGATCATGGCTATCAGGTGCAATGTATGGACACTCTTACTGGTAACGTCCCACTGGCTCATTTGATGCCATATGGCGCGCCTCCATTCGAGGATCTTTCTGTTTCGGATCTATCGGATCTCACTGATATGAAGGCATTGAAGAGGGCCTATAAGCCTACGGGAGAATGGCACACATATGAAATCAAGGCTGAGGGGGAAAATCTGTGGATCCACCTCAATGGTGTATTGGTCACAACTGCCACCAACATCAAAAAACTGACCGGACATATCGGCATTCAAGCAGAAGGGGGCTTGCTCGAGTTCAGAAAAATCGAAGTTGCTCGCATGTAAAACTCAATCCGCAGTACAACAGAGCGCGCAATGTCATCCAGTGTCTCAAAACCAGAAGCGACTCCTCGCGGGACTCCGGTGAAACAACTCACCGCCGTCGGGGCTTTGTTCCTATTATCAGTAATAAGCACCAGTGCAGAGATGCGGTGGGTCGACATCGAGCGTTCAACGGTCACGATCTACGTCTCGACTTCAAGCGCACCACATAACACACCAACCGATCATGTGCTCAAGGCCCCACTCGCAGAAGGGTCTCTCGAAGACACTGACGAGCCGCACTTGGCCCTCGTTATAAATGTTGCCGAGCTACGCCTTGTCGATCCGGAAAGCTCACCGGAAGAGCACCGGAAGACACGGCTACAAATGCTCGGACCTAATGGACTCGATGCAGACCAATTTTCTCGAATCACTTATCACTCGCTAACGATCAACCGAAGCGAAACGAACGTTTGGCTTGTGCAAGGTGAACTGGGCATGCACGGGAGTTTCCTCCCACTAAACGTCACCGCAACAAGACAAGGAGATCGCTTCACCGGTACCGCGTCGGTGCTGCCGACCGACTTCGGAATACCAGCGCTGCTATTCACCTGGGATCCGACGTTAGTCAACAGCCATGTACTAGTTGACTTCGATATCGTTCTCGAAGCGCCCTGAACTAGTTTCCGTTACGCAAGTGCGTTCTCGAAAAGCGCCAATAGACGGCTCCATGCTCGCTCCGCCTGGGCCTCGTGGTAAACAGTCGAATCGGGTGGACACCATCCGTGCAGCGCGTCCGCGTACACCTCGATCTCAGCTGGCAACCCTGCCTGAGCAAACACGTCACGAAGCACGTCTTTGGCTTCTGGCTGGTTCTCGTCATCGTTTTCCGCAATCGCAAAAAGGTAGTGCGCCTTCATCCTGGGCACGAGCAGATGCGGGCTGTCGCCTTGATCAGTCACAAGTCCACCGCCGTGGAACGACGCAGCGGCACCGATTCGATCGGGAACGGCGGCGGCTGTGCGCATCGTGAACGGACCACCCATGCAGTAGCCCATCGTTCCCATCTTCCGGTTGCCGTCCACGGCTGCTTGACCATCAAGGAAACTGACAAACGCTCTCGCGTCCCTCGTCTGAGTTTCAGCATTGACCGACCCCATCAGTGGCATGAGAGTCTCACGTTCTTCGGCGAAGTTTGTAGTACTCACGATCGGCGCCCGCTGTGAACGGTAGTATTGGTTCACGACCAATACGGAGTAACCTGATTCTGCGAGCCTCTTCGCCATTTGCTTCTTGGCAGGCCGCAGGCCAAAAGCATCGGGCCAAATCAAAACACCCGGATGAGACCCGCTTGAAGGGTGCACGAAATAGCAATCCGCGACACCATCAGGAGTTGTAACGTCTAGCTCCCTTTCAGACACCGCTTGGGCATTCGCAGCACGCGGCAGGAAAACGGCCAATCCTGCTCCCGCCGACACAACTCCAAACTGCCGGCGCGTCAGCTTTTTTTTGCCAACGTACTTGGTATTATCTGCCATGGTTCGGTCATCGCACATGTTTGCCTCCTTACCATCGAGTTTCTTCTCGCCGGCGGCGGGCCATTCCCACGCCGCTTTTATTTTACGGGAATCGCCTCAGATGTAGTGTGAGATTCCACGCCTATCTGAAGATTCCTCACTGCCCGAAAAGGCGCTGGAAGTTACCGTTAAAGATTTGATCCATCTCTGCTGCGTCGGCGCCCGCCTGCCGCACGGCTTCCTGCTGCGTCTCCCATACCGAGCGCTGCCAGCCCCGCGGAAAGAAGGAGGAATCAGTTCCAAACAAGAGACGTTCTACTCCTACTATCTCCAACACCTTGCGAAAGACATCGACCAGTGTGAGGCCGGGAAAATATTTCATCCAGCTATTGGAGCTCGAGGTATCTAGGTAGACATTCGGACACAGATCAGCCGTCATGAGCGCCTCTCGGAAAAAGCCGGCACCGAAGTGCGGCAGGATGATTGGCAAGTTCGGATGGGCAGTGGCAATCGGATAGAGAGAAAGCGGGTCGCCGAAACGAATATCAAACTTACTCGCTAGCCCCAGCTTTTTTCTCACGCCTACGGACAGCACGCCGCAATGGACAAACACAGCCACGCCCGAGTGATCCGCTGCAACGTCGAAGATCTTCCGTACCCGTACATCGTCAAGTTGATATCGGTGCATAGCCGGAAAAAGACAGATGCACCGCAGTCCTAGACTGTTCAGAGCTCGCTCAGTCCTCTCTTCTGCATCCTCTTGTGTCGGATCCAGCATGCACCACCCGACAAACCGCCGCGGATGCCTTTCCACCGCAACTGCCACAGATTCCTCGTCACCAGGTACGCTAGATATAAGGGCCACTCGCGTGACATGGTGTTGATCCATCTCCAACACCCAGCGATCCGCAAGGTCCACGGGTTCACCTGGTGACTCCCAGCCCAACACGGCGGGAATGGAGTTTCCCGAGCTTTCAGGATCAAGAATGGCCTTGTCTCGTGCCAAGGCCTCGAAGAATCGTGCGGAAAAGAAGTGGCAATGTGCGTCATGAATCATGGTGTCCTATCCCGCCCCAGCGTCGCGTTATTTAAGGCGCAATTACTCATAATGCCTTTTTACGCCAAAACATCAATACCAGGTTTGGTCCCACTACGTCAGAGTACAGACTATCGTTCGATCGGCGCGACACTCTCGAACCTATCGCGGACCACTGCACTTCTATCACCGAACGTTCCGGTTCTCAAGTTGCTGACCGCCAACCCATACAGAGTGTATCCGCTGCGTATTCTTGATATCGTCTAGCGGGTTTGCATTCAAAACAACAAAGTCGGCCCATTTCCCTTGTTCCAGCGTGCCCAATTCATCAAGATTCATAACCTTCGCTGCATCCCCTGTGGCTGCGACCAACGCTTGCATGGGTGCCAAGCCGGCTTCTACCATTAATTCAAGTTCGACATGCTCGAAGTAGCCTTGCCATCGCCCAACCTGTGTACCACTATCGGTCCCCATCGCGATCCTAACTCCCCCATCCATCAACAGCTTCAAATTACGTTTTGCCTGCGCCAAGCTACTTTTACCTGCCTGAGCTTGTTCGCTAGATCGCACTGTCTCTTGGAACGCTCGGTTCTGAATGAGCTCCATGTCCGTTTTGTAAGAAGTGGAAGCGAGCAAAAAGAAGGCGTCACCAAAAAACGACGGTACCGATTCATAGAGGAACAGAGACAGGTTCCGCGTCAGCGTAGGAATGTATCCAACGTCCTGACGCGAGAGCTTGCCAATGAGCTCCGAGTCGACCTCTCTGTCGCGCACACTGTGGGCTATTACGTCAACGCCCGCATCCGCCAAATGTTTTGCATCTTCGAGTGTAACCGCATGGGCCACGACCCGAAGCCCCCTTTGGTGGGCGTGTCTAATAAGCGCCCGATATACCTCGGGCGACATATCATCCGCTCGAGCATCTAGTCGTGTTTTGATGATATTTACATTCAGATCCGCAACACGATCGACACCGTCCCGAGCCTCAGCGACCGTCTTAGCCGTTACGTTCGGACCCGAGACATACAACCGAGCACGATCTAATTGTTCAGCGCGCTCCTGCTCACCGCGTATCCAAATGCCTTCAGCCACTACCTGCCACGGGTAGGCAGGCGCCGGCGCGTGAGCCTGAAATGCTGCCGATCGACCATCCCCTAAAGTGTGGACGGTCGTGACACCGTAATCAGCGTAAATCCTGAGCTGCGCGAGCAGCTGGGCGCGTAGCGACAGTGATTCGTTCCCATCGTTCAGATGAGCATGTGCAGTGATCAGGCCGGGCATGATGGTTTTACCAGAGATGTCAACCTGCGTCACTCCATTAAGAGTCGTGAGATCAACCCCATGACCGACTGCACGAATACGTCCATCGCTCACGAGGAGCGACGCCTGAGCAAGTGGCGGCCTTCCAGTCCCGTCGATCAGGTAGGCACCAGTAAGAACCGTAGAGTAGGGCTGAGCCAGCACCGGCCGCCCTCGGGTATCTGACAGAATCACCAATCCAACTAGCAAAGCCGCAATCAGACAACTCCACCCGCATCGCTTCCCGTTATCCCCTAGTATCACGACCTCACTCCTGCGCAGCTCTACGGTAGGACCTCGCGCCGCCCTGCCGTAACCCGTCAGCCTTTAGCTTTGAGCACAACACCGTTGTGCTTTGTTGCCACCGATGATAGCGTTCGATTCTGTCCATGCAAGGTATTACACGCAGAACTCTGCTTGGAGCAGGAGCTGCTCTACTAACAGGGCGAACAGCCCTTGTGAACGCACAGGATAGGACATGTCGCGTCTTTGTCGGCACGTTCACCGACCCATCCGGCCAAAATGTACCAGCATATTTCGAAGGAAATGATCCAGCAACTAGGAGTCGTGGTCTCTATACCTTCCTCTTCGATTCAGCGACTGGCCGCGCCGGCGACATCTCTCTCGCAGCAGAAATTAGCAATCCTTTTAATCTGACCGGTCATACCAATAAACACATGCTCTATGCCTGTCGCTGGCCCACTCAAATCGCTGAACAGAATCTCATCACAGCATTTGTAGTAGAAGACAATGCTCTGCGCGAACTAAACACTGTGCGTAGCGGTGGTGGTGGACCGACCGTCGGTGTGGTCGACCGAGCCGGCCACTACCTCCTTATCACTAACTTCGTGACTAGTAGCATCGCATGCTTCCGCTTACATAGAGACGGTTCTCTTGTGTCTCGGTCCACACTTATTGACGCCAAATCAACTGATGGCGAGCCCAGTGGTCCGCACAACATAGTATTGTCGATGACCGAGAGATTCGCCATCGTGCCGGAGATTTTTGGCAACCATTGTCGTGTAATGCGCTTCGACAAAAACACGGGTTTATTAGAAACTCATCAACTAGCAAGAGACTTAAACGATGCCGGGCCACGCCATCTCGTCTGGCACCCTAGTTATCGCTATCTGTATACCGCGGGTGAGATGGGGTCATCAATTTCTGCTTGGCGCTGGGATGAGAACAAGGGCGCACTCAATGTGATCCAAAATCTCACTACTCGACCCGAGGGTTTCACAGGCCGTAACACACCAGCAGATATTGCCATGCACCCCGGCGGTAGGTTCGTTTATGTCACCAATCGCGGCGCCGGCACCTTAGCAGGTTTTCGCATTGACCAGTCAAGCGGTAGTTTAACCCTCGTTGATCAAGCCGATATCGGCTCCCCGTCGTCCTGGAGCATGGTGTTTGATCCGAGCGGACACTGGGCTCTAGCGGCCGCACAAATCGGTGAAGAGGTGGTGGTGTATGCGGTCAACCAGCAAAATGGACGGCTAACACAGACCGGACAAACCCTGAGTGTCCCCTCACCCACCAGCTTGCTATGCGCTTGAGACACAAACTCTGTCGGTTTACGGTTGCTCTCGCGATATTCATATCCGAGGCTATCTCTCTCGGTCTCGCGCAAAACCTCCCCGCCCATACGGCAGGCGTAAGCGGTATGCCACACGGCGTGCCTTTACTCTGCTCTGATCCGAATGTCGTTAGCACGGCTAGTGGTAATTGGTCCAATCCCCAAACCTGGTCCACACAACGGGTACCCAACACGAATGACAGGATTACGATTTCGAGGAACCACACGGTAATTTATGATGTCGTCGCCAACACCCAACTTGACTGCATCGAAGTCCAAGGCCATCTTGCCTTCTCACCTGATGTCGACACTCACATGCGAGTCGGCACTATCATGGTTCTTGAGGAAAGCCGTCTGGAAGTCGGCACCTTCGCCAACCCCATTTCATCGAATGTGACGGCAGAAATTGTCATTACTGACCAATCAATTAACCCAATGCAGGACCCAGGACAGGTCGGCAATGGAATCGTAGGGTTGGGAACCGTGACGATGCACGGGGCGATTAAGAGCCCTACTTTTCTCCGAGTATCCCGAGAACCACTCAAAGGTCAGACAGAGATCGAACTAGAGCAACCTGTCGCTGGATGGACCACCGGCGACTACGTCGTAATCCCTGACACACGACAACTTCGAGAGATGGAAGGTGGTAACAGCTATGTGCCACAGACAGAGAAGGTTCAGATCGCGTCGGTCTCCGGCACTGTAATACGACTGGTCACGCCACTGCAATACGACCATCGCGGTACTCAAGGCCCTCCTAGCGAACAAGATTTTTTGCCGCACGTGGGAAACTTGAACCGGAATGTGATCGTGCGATCAGAAAACCCAGCCGGAACCCGCGGCCATACCATATTTATTTCACGGGCCGATGTCGATCTCCGATACACCGCGTTCAAGAATCTCGGCCGCACCAAGAACGGTACCGTCGATAGCGCCCAATTCGATACAAATGGCCGAGCACGAAGAATCGGGACGAACCAACTAGGTCGCTATGCCGTTCACTTTCACCACACGTTCGGACCTAAGGCGACGCCAAGCAACGGCTACCAGTTCACACTCATAGGAAATGTAGTCGAAAGTGCACCCAAGTGGGGCATCACGATCCATCGAAGCCACTATGGCCTTATCCAGGACAACGTTGTCTACGACACAGGCGGCGCTGGTATCGCTACCGAGGATGGAAGCGAAAGCTTTAATCTATTCGACCATAATTTTTCATTACAGTCGGTAGGTCGGCGTAACTCTTTACTGAACAATGGCTACGGTGGGTCAGCGAAGGGCGTGGGTATCGAAGGGGCTGGATTCTGGTTCCGTGGACCAAACAACTACATCCGTAACAACGTGGCTGCCAGTGCCACGACCTATGGGTTCGCCCTACCGGAAAGCCTCGGGAGTGTCCGCACTCCGGCATTCAAAGGAGCCGACACAAGCAGAGCTTCTGAATCGATCCGGGTCGACATGGCCGACGCGGCAGTACTTGAGTTTGTAGACAACGAGGCTTATGGCGCGATCCAGACCGGTCTTGAATGGGTCTGGAACGGCGCGGTCTCGAACTTTTCAGTGTGGCATCCATCACGCCACGGTTTCAAAGGCATCCCACCCGCGCAGCTAAAGATAAATCAGCTCACGGTTCGTGGTGATCCAACCGTCCTTGACGACCCCAAGGAGAACCCCGTCGGAATTTCGATTGCTAATTACATCTCTCGACAAATTGAGGTCACCGGTGCCAATGTGCAGGCCATGCGTATTGGCATCTTGAGCCCCTTCTTCTATGGTCAGACACCTGAACCTGGACGAGGCTCGGGCTCCTTGCTCATTAAGAACGGTTACTTTCTCAACCACGTTGGGATCAGCATCGCGACTTCATACGCGTCCAATGCCGCAGACGGTATCCCAGTCAAGCGCGCAGAAGTGAGTGATTCCGTGTTTGAGACGATGGACTTGCGCACTGCAACCGACTGGCCAACCGAATCGATTTCAATGAATTGGGGAATGACTCCGCGTGATTCTGAGCCACGCCACCCCATTGACGTTTACGACTACAACCAAGAACCCGGATACAACTTCAAGGTGTATTACTCCTACGAGGCACCGCGGGACACCGCACCCTGCCACGATACGATCCCGAATATTGGTGGCTGGGCCTGCCAGTAGCGAGAGCTTTCATCAAGACTATTCGGGTTGTGCGAACGCGACGAGCGAAGCATCCGGCCCTGCCCCCGTCGCGATCACGACAAATTGCCGACCCGACCGAGCGACGTAGGTCATAGGATTCCCGCTCGTCCGAAAGGGTGTCGCCACCCGTGAGATTTCTTCACCCGTCAACTTATCGAAGGAATAAAGATACGGCGCGCCTCCCCCGAGAAAAACTAAGCCACCCTTCGTGACCAGTGGTCCAGGGTTGCCTGGTGTACCTAATCTCTCAGGTAGTTCGACACCCCGCAGTAAGGGATGGTTACGCATCACAGTGCTGCCCTCACCAAATGGCACCTTCCATTCAATCTGACCAGCATTAAGATCCAGAGCGACTAGATAAGCATAAGGTGGCTTAATCAGGGGAATCGGACCAAGCGTGCTCGGTGCAACGTCGGCCGCACCCGGCCGGTTCCGGAACATAATCGCAGCAGCCCCGTGTGGACAATTATTGGTGTATTCGATATCGACGTTTGGATCGAGCCCCGCATTCTCACAGACCTGGTTAGTTGTCGTCCCCTCCGTTGTGCGGACATAGAGAAACCCAGTCTCAGGATCGAACGAAGCTCCACCCCAATCGGCACCACCTTGCACAGTAGGACGCTGCAACGTTCCCTGAAGACTCGGGGGTGTGAACAAAGGCCCTATGCGGAACTGGCGAATTTCGCTTAGTGCCATTGACCGGATCTGCGGTGTCAGGTCATTCGCATCTTCGAGAAATACCCCTTGTTGGCTAAACGGAGGCGGTTTCGTTGGAAACGGCTGCGTCGGATACAGTCTCTCACCTGGAACGTCCGTCACCGTGTCAACAGGCCGCTCCTCAATTGGCCACACCGGCTCGCCGGTCACCCGATCAAACACATAGGTGAAGCCCTGCTTTGAAACCTCAGCGACCGCGTCGATCGTGTTCCCGTCAACCGTAATTGTTATCAGATTCGGCGCGGCGCTCAGGTCGTAATCCCACACGCCGTGATGAACTGTCTGGAAGTGCCATTGCCGCTCTCCAGTGCGAGCATCCAGACAGACGAGTGATTCGGCAAAAAGGTTGGCTCCCAGCCGCCGTCCTCCCCAATAGTCACCGCTCGGAGTACTGGTCGGCACATACAAGAGTCCACGCTCTTCATCGACCGACATCAGCCCCCAGACATTGGCATGGCCGGTGTAACGCCACGACTCGGCCTCCCATGTGTCAGCACCAAAATCATCTGCCGATTGTGGGATCGTGAAGAACACCCAGCGCCGCACGCCCGATCGCGCGTCAAAGGCCTGGACAGTGCCCGGTGGATCGAAGCGGCGTACGGTCCAGTCGGGGACACGGCTGCCCACGATAACTAGATCCTCGAAGACCACCGGCGGGGAAGTTTGATCGAAATCAGCCGACTCGACCACGCGACCGTGCCCTTCAACCAGCGAGACACTGCCGGCTTCTCCAAAACCCACCACGGACTCTCCCGTTCGTGCATCAATCGAGTACAACCGGCTCCTACTGTTGAGGAAGATCCGCGTGTCGTTGCCATCGCGCCAATACGCTACGCCTCGGTGCTTGAAGCCGTGCCTGGGTTCACGGTCGTACGCTTTGGAATCGAAGGCCCATATCTGCTCGCCCGTTTCGGCATCGAGCGCTACCACTCGGTTATACATCGTCGAAAGATACAGAACGTTGTCGATCATGATTGGCGTGGCTTGAAAGCTTCCCGGACGAGCGCCGCGCTCTGGCATCGGTGTCTCGTTGGGTTCCCATTGCCACGCAAGCTGCAGACGGTGAACGTTCTCCCTAGTGATTAGTTCCGCCAGCGAATACTTGGTATGCGACTGTTGGGATCCGACGTAGGGCCATTCGATTAGCGTGTTCGACTCTTGCGCCCACAAGAACGCTACCGAGACAGTCATCCCGACCACGAAGAGTTGACGGAGCACACTCATCTTCGGTCAATGAAAATCGTTACAAAATCACCTAGCTCGCGTCCGAGGCATCCCAGGCTCCCACTTGGAAAACGCAGGATGGTCAGGCGTGTAAGCGTAGGCTCCCCGGTTCGGCATCTGGACCTGTGGCAGGCTCTGAGCATCCATCACATCAGCTTCCTGAATGATGCCATTTCGATAGAGCAGATAAGCCGTCAGGCTGTAAACCTCATTTGCCGTTAGAAATCCAGCTTGATTCAGCGGCATCGCCTTATTGATCCAACTCCAGATCTGAGGTGCAAACATGAAGTTTCTAATCCCTCGTCCTTGCCAATTCCCTCTCTCATAGAGCGCGTCGTAATTGCTCGTGCCTCGAAGTCCTCCCCTGTGCGGGCCCGCTAAATGCGGACCAGGGCCCTCTTCGCCAGTCGGTCCATGGCACACGCCGCATCCCCGCGCAACGAACAACAGTGCACCTTGCTCAGCATTACCGCTGCCTGACGGAAGTCCATCGCCATCCGGAGCCACCGCTGCACCCGGGCGTCGAAGCTCGTCGTCGGTCGGCGGCCTACCCAACTTATAAGTAAATCCCTGCCCAGCAATGACGACACCGCACAATATGACCAACACCGCGAGAGCCACGCTAAAGCGCATTGATCACCTGCCCTCTATTGGTCACCCTCCATGGCTGAATCATATTTCCGGTCGCCGCCGCCCAGTCACCCCAAAACTCCGCGTGCTCAGACGCCAATGGCTGGACGTCACCACGTTCATCCGTACATCGTGCCTGTAACACAGCCTCCCCGCCGTCCCACATCCACGGCAGTTGAAACCTGGTCAGAGCCATCGGGAGCACGGGTTCCTGAAGCTGAGCATCGCTCCAAGCACGACCGCCGTCTGTGGAGACTTCAACCCTGCGGACCGCGCCTCCCCCAGACCACGCCAAACCGACGATCGAATGATGGCCGTGTCCAGACAGCCGCTGACCACCAGCCGGGAAAGTAATGACGGATTTTGGTCCCAATTCCCAGTAGCTACCCAACGGCGTTTGTTCTCGCCGTGTGAACGAGCCTTGTTCCCAGTAGGACACGTATGGACGATCCGTGACCTTGATCTCTTTCAGCCACTTAACTTGGAACTTTCCTTCAAATCCAGGAATCACGAGACGCAAGGGATATCCATTGTGAGGACGAACCGGTTCGCTGTTCTGTCCATAAGCCACAATCGTGTCCAGCATCGCCTTGGCCAGTGGGAAGCTCCTTGCCTGCTTCGTCATCCCTAGACTTTCTCCAATAACCCAACTCGCCCCTTCTTTAACTCCTGCCTCCTTGAGTAACAACGACAGCGGTACACCAGTCCACTCGCTACATCCAATCAGTCCATGGTTTTGGTCCAGAGTCCTTCCTTCGCCTGGTATCGGCCTATTCGCAAGGCACTCAATGAAACAAATCCTGGAAACGGACGGTAACCGCCTTAGCTCTTCCATCGTGAAAACGAGGGGGCGCTCCACTAGGCCGTGGATCATCAGCTTGTGCCGCGTAGGATCGATGTCCGGTGGAGCGTCACCATGGGAAGAGATAAAATGCAACGGAGCTGGCGTCAGAATGCCACTTTGCTCGGCCAAGGGAGTCAATGCATCGAACCCATTCGGGTCCCCATGCATCTGCATGTTGACTTTAGTGTCTAGGATAATTCGACCGGTGTTTACGAAACGAGATCGTTCCCCATACGCCATGAGACGTCTCGCCTCATCGGACTGAGCATACGAACGCGTCTGGCCATTAACGGAGCGGCCGCTGGCCGCCAGACCGAGAAGCGCTGCCCCTCCTCCCTTTAGAAGTTGCCTCCTGCTCGCACCTCGTTTCGCCTGCATCACTCACCTCCATGTCGAGGATGTTCCGTTACTTGTTCGTTTTAAGACAAACAAATCGACACTCCAGGGACTCTAGGTCGTTTAGGTCATGCCCCCACGCGTCCATAGAAGTCTAACGCCGACCATCCTATTACAGAGCAAAAAAAACAACCCATGCCTTACGAATGATCAACCTGTGCAAACCGAGGCAAGTGTTAAGAATTTCCACCACTTCTCTAATCGAGTTCCTAAATCCGACGTTCACGTTCGGACACATGGTCTGCCAAGATGTAAGTGATGAACGAAAAGACTTATCGGGAATTGGTATCACCTGCTTCCTTAAACTTCGGCTTATAGCAACCATAGATGTGGTCACCTATCCGCTGCATCCGCTGGACTTCGTTGGGCGGTAACGGACCGCGTTCGAGAGCACGCAGGGCCTCCTGCATCTGGCTCCGATCCGAAGGCCCGCAGAGCACCAGATCCACCGAGGGCTGATGCAATACGAATCGATAGCAGTCACTGGCAGTGGGGGGTGACTCGCCAGCAGGCATTTTCGCGGAGTCAAGAAGGTCACCCCACCGCGTAGCAGTGTACGCAATCATTCCAGGCCGCGGACTAGCGGGCAGATAGGGGAACGCATCACGTTCCGCTCCACGATGTACGGCATTGTAGCGGAGCATAAAAAGATCGTACGGACTCTTCCCTTCCCGATATTCATTAAAGAGCGACGGAAGCAAGGGCCTGTTGTGAGTGCTAAGAGCCAAGAATCGAACCTTGCCCTGCTCGCGAAGGCGCTCGAAGGCATCTATGTACGCAGGACCTGGTCGCTCATTCCGCATGCCGAGCAACAGAATGTCGAAGTACTCAAGACCCGCTCGCCTCAGAGCGACCTCCACCGAAGGACCAATCAGCGCTGGTATCCTCGAATAAGACTGAACTGTGAGGACGACACTGTCACGGTTTCGACGTGCTAGATTACGTATGGCGCGGCCAAACGCGGGACGCCGAACCGTTCCCCAGTAGAGAAAGTTGACGTTCCGTTCGACAGCTTCTTCGATGACGCTGGTCGGCACTCCATAGCTTGACCCGATGCCAAGTCGGCTTACCATTAGCCCCGTCTTCCCAAGTGGAACCTTGCGGGTAAAGTCTTCGGTCAGAACCCTCTCCTATCCAAACCGCAATCTAAGAAATTAGGGCGGTACTTCTAACTTAAGAGTAACAACCTTCGATCAAGGCAACTCCGCTTTCCCCTCGACTGTCACATTGTTATAGGGGATATCCGACGGACGGCAAAACTCTCCGTCGTCCGCCACTACGAGCGCATCGGTGAACGTGCCCCCGATGTCAACGTCAACTCCGAATTGTGTCATCTGACTCACTTGGCCGACTCCCCGTCAGAACGCGCACCAGACAGGATATTGTAAAGACCGTAGTTGCCTTCGTGACAAGCGTATTCATACAACGGCTGGTCGTTCAGCTTCATGGGAATCTCAAACGTCCAAGGTCTCGACCAGACTGTTGCGTCGTGAATCGTTGCTTCGTACATCAGCGTCTGCTGAGACCCGCGTGTAAAGCGTTCAACGAGTCGTAAATTCGCATCGCTTTGGCCTAAGAGGAAGCTTGTCTCACGCAGAAAATTGATCGTCTCGACAACGAGAGTGTCGCCCTCCCAACGACCACGTGAGTCCCCCTTCCATTGCGGGAGATCGATGTGCTCACGTCCGTCCACTGGAATCAAACGAACGTTGTGGTTCATCTCGTTGAGCAGCGCTACAAATTCTGATGTCTGAAACACCTGGACGTTGTTATTGTAGGTATCCGGCGTCATCGGCGGTCCGGAGTTGAGCCCCGTGATGCAGCGCAACTGCAACCCGCCAGGGCCAAGGTCCTCGACAAATCCACCAGAGGTCGGAGCGTGAAAGGCGGTACCGCGCCGTGCGTGCCGGACTGCCATCCGCTTCTCTTCAGCTGCCGATGTCAATGGCGGAATCTTTCCGTCAGGCGGATCGACGATCAGTGAAGTGCGTCTGCTACCAACAACCGTTGTTCCTCGATCGAACCAAATACGAAATTCATACGCGAGCGGAGCCTCTGAACATATAGGAAAACCGGGTGGGCACTCCTCCTGGTATGTGCTGGGATTAGGTTTGTTCCTGACTTCGGCATCCCGTTGTTCGATGATGGCGGCTTCCTCCGCTGTCAGTAATTCTTTGCCAATAAATTCCTCCGGCCGTTCCAGAGGCGTGAGGGTGCGAAAGTCCCACACTCCTTGCAGGTCCGGCGTTCCCCACGGTGTTCGGGGAACCTCCGGCAAGTTTGTCAGCTGAGCAGCGGTAAATATCGGCATCAGCGTGACGACCACGATCACCGCCGCCATTCCGCGTGTGTGCATATGAGTGCCTCCCAACGTAGAAGGGAATCATATCGTTACGGGTGGCCTAACAGAAGAACGAACGAAAGACGCTGGCGGAAAGTTGCGAACCGTTAGAAAAAGCCACAGACTTTGATTGCGATACAGCGGTGTCCAACCTACCTAGCGGCCTCACTTAGCGCCGCACAAACTTCTGAATACGGCTACCCGCTGTAGTCTCTGTAACGTAAAGATTCCCGGTCGAGTCCAGGGTGGCACTGTGGGCCGCCAAAAACTGGCCGGCCTGGCGTCCGCGACGACCGAACAACACGGTGACCTCCATCGTTTCGCGATCAATCGCGTACACCTTATTCCCGCCGATAACGAACAGCAGCCGCTGATCAGGGTCTCCAGAGAAGTCCATATCTTGCGGCGCATCACCTGGACCATCATCATCTGCAGTCTTAACGAAAATATCTCTCACGAACGTCCCATCACGGCGAAAAACCTGCACGCGCTGGTTTCCCCGATCGCAGACGTACAGTAGGCCGTCGTTGGCCCCAGCGAGACAATGGGGTGTATTGAACTGCTGGGGTTGAGGTCCATCCGCCTGCCGCCTGAACGCCATCGTCTGTGGGTTTGTGTCATCAGGCTGATCACCGTATGCACCCCAAAGGCGCTGGTACTCGCCAGTATTGGCATCCACGACCAGAACTCGGCGATTTGTATAGCCATCGGTAATGAATGCCTCTTCCGTTTCTGGATCAACGTACACATCGGTCGGCTGGCCCAGGTACCTCGAGCTGTTGCTCCCCTCCGTACCCATACCAAATACCCCGACCGTTAAGAGTAGCCCCCCATCGGGTGAAAACTTCAGAAAATGGGCGTTGTCAGTGGTTGCTTTCGTGTTGATGTCGTACGGCAGACCACCGCCAAACCCAACCCAAACATTGTCCTGGAAATCGATATAGAGGCCGTGCTCCTGCGTACCCCATTCCGGAATAGTCTCCTGTCCACCCCAACTCTTGACGACGTTTCCCTCAGAATTGAAAGCGAGCACCGGCGGCGTGTCCTCCGAGCCATTCTGACTACTCGGACGGTGCGCGATCCACACGTTATCCTGCGAATCCACGGCCACTCCCACCACGTTCCCAAACATCCAGTCTTCAGGTAACGGCCTTGGCCACAACGGATCGACCTGAAAAACTGGCATGTCCGACGCGTCAGGAACCGATTCCGATACCGACGAGTCATCTGAAGGTTCGGGGATTGGTCCTCCGCCACACGCAACTAGGGCAGTCGCGATGAACGCGCTCACAAACAATCCGCGTATCCACTTCATCCCATCTTCTGGATACGTGGGTCGACTGGACACCATCGTTCTTACGAGAAGTCGTCGCATCGGAGCCTCCACGAGCGAGTCCGAATCGCGCGGCTTTCGCAAATTATTTTTCCCGTAGCAACCAGACCAGATCTTGACTCACGCGATTCTTAAGACTGCAATTCCCATCGCTCAGCGAACATCCTCCGGCAGGGCAAAGACGAAGATATTCGTCCCCGCACTCGGCCGAAGTTCTGGCGTCAGTCGCATCATGCTATTAGCAGTCGCAGCAATGCCCGTGCTGACCGCTACGTATTGGCGCCCGTCGACCGCGTATGTGATCGGAAACCCAGTAAGCGGTGAGCCCACATTTATTTCCCACAAGATCTCCCCGCTGGTCTGATCGAATGCCCGCACCCGTCCATTGTAATCACCACCAAAGACGAGTCCACCTCCCGTGGCGACTAGCGCCGAGGTTCCGGCCCGTTGCTCGTACAACCAAAGCGTCTCACCAGTCTCCACCGAAATCGCCCTTACCGTCCCGACCTGATCCGTGCCAGGCGAAATCTGCCGACGCGACGCAAGCTCGTACAGAGTTCCGTCGTCCGTTGCCATCTGATTCGCGCAGCTATTCCGTAATGAAAAGTACATCGTGTGAGTGTCAGGGCTATACGCGCCAGCATCCCAGTTCTTGCCGCCGCTCAATGATGGGCAAGCCATGACTGTTTGTCCGACGCTCGTGAACACAACTTCTGAGTTCGTCGAGACCTCACCGGTCGCCCCATCAATATCACTGATCACATTCTGCGTAACGGTCGGATTGGCCCACAGGAACTCACCGGTCTCACGGTCGAGCGTGTAGACGACGCCGGTCTTGCCTGGAATACCGGTCACAACCTTTCGCTGTTCTCCGGGCTGAAGCCGCGGATTGATCCAACTGACCGACGCTGGATCAGGAGTAACAGCCGTATCGACAAGGTAGCGCTCGTAAGGATGGTCGAGATCCCAATGGTCGACGAGGTGCTGGTAGTACCAGACGATCTCGCCAGTATCGCCATTGAGCGCCAGCGTTGAGTTGTGGTACAGGTGCTTCTTGTCCGTCCCCCCGAGCATGAATTTCGGTGCCGGAGACGTCACTGAGGTTCCCATGTAAATCAGATTCAGCGCCGGATCGTAACTAGGCACCATCCACGCCCCAACGTGAAACCGCTCTTCGTACGGCACATCACCCCACGTCTCATCTCCTGGTTCCCCGGGAGCGGGAATTGTGCGGGTGCGCCATACTTCTTCACCAGTTGTCGCGTCGTGGGCCGTGATCACGCAGGCCGTTGGCCCACCCCTTGGTCGGCAACTACGGCCAGAGATGAGTTTGCCATCAACCACGAACGGGCCAGAGGACTGGCGAGCTGGATTGGTCATGTAATCAAGGATCTGCGTTTCCCACACCAAGCGACCTGTCGGCGCATCGAGGGCGTAGATGTAATCATCGGCGCTGGTATCGACAATGAGCCTGCCGTAGATCGCCAGGTTCCGATTCGTATCCTCCATGCCCCCCACATAGGAAGCAATATCATCAGGAACGTCGCGCCGGAACTCCCACCTGAGATCGCCGGTTGCAGCGTCGATTGCCTGGGTCGTGTCGCGTGGATTGGGCAGATACATCACCCCATCGTGTACTAAGGGCGTGGCCTGCTGGCTACCAGGGGCCATCGCGCGAGACCAAACCATCCGCAGCTTACTTACGTTGTCTCGGTCGATCTGTTTCAAAGGACTGTAGCCCCAACCGTTGAGAGTTCGACGCCACATTAGCCAGTCTTCTGGGTCGGGGTCCAGGAGCATGGCGTCTGTGACCGGGACAAACTCTTCTGATGACTGCGCCTGCAGAGGTTTCCATCCCACAACCAGTAGTACTGCGGTTGTGAGGATGAGCACAGATCGCGCAGTAAAGAACCATCGACGTCCGGCCAGTTCGTATTGGCCCATTCGGTAAAGTATCAAGATCTGACCTCCCACGCTTTTCGGGTCTTACACATTCCCATTAGTGCGGCTCCGGCACGCGTCGAGCGGGGCTGTCCGCCCACCGCGTATTCAAGTCGTCAACAGCTTGTCCCGACCGAAACAGTTTCGATGTCCGGAATTCCAGCACAGTTTCTATGTAAACGGTACGCCAACTATTTCAGTGCCGAGTAATCTGATGCACTCAAAAAGAATGCTTCGATCTCAATCGGTACTGGGTACTTCGCCAGGAGTTCTTTCCATTCTGGATCCGCGAGAAAATTACCAAAAACCTCATCGCGGTGGGCACGATTACGATAGGCCATCATCCACACCAAGGTATTTGGATTGTCTAGTTTCTGCCACGCTGCGATAAATTTAGCCCCGTGTTTTTCAAACAGCTTGACCTCGCCCTCACGAAAGCGCCGGTGGAGATTATCAATGCCACCCTGCCCATCTTTCTCGGGTTCAGCCGTGTACATGCGGATTTCAAAGCAGCTTGAGTCAGACGCAACGTTCCCTGAGAGATTTGAGGGCAGGTCTCCGGATGGACCACAAGGTGCCGGAGGATCGTCCTGCGCACTAACGACTCCACTAAAACTCAAACTAATCATGAAGACAACAAGTGTCCGTAACATAAAGCTCTCTCCTGTTCTCTGTTTCTAAGTGCTGGGCTAACTCCTCAGCGTTACTACCTTCTGATGCCGCTAGGAATATTCGGCGGCAACCCGACAGTGGGCACAACCCAGGGAACCATACTGGTTTCCATTGTACGTTCACAAACAGTACAGCAGTAACAATAGCGGCTTCCCCATCAAATTAGCCAGATGGCTCGTCTGCGGTGCCCGCGCGAAACGGGTTGGCGTGCGACTCACTGCCAACAACTGGACAACCAAGGGCACAGCCTAATCTACCGAGCCTGTTGCTCCTGCACACGTGTTCCTCTGAGCGAGTTCACCACAGCGTAGTTCCCCTCGTGGCAGGCATACTCATATTGCCGATACTCGTTGTCGCGTCTCCACGGAAACGCAATCGTCCAGGGTTCCGTCCATGTCGTGGGATCGTCGACGTGGACGGAGTACTTCAACGTGTCCTGGTCGGCGAGCGTGAAACGCTCGACGATCCGTCGCGTGGTCGTTTGACGCGACAGTTCCCAGTGTGACCACTCGCTGCGCCGTTGGCCACCGGGTACCCGCTGGTTGGCCACAGTCCTAAAATTGGTCGATTCGATTACAAGCGTATTGTCGTCCCAGTGACCCCGTGGGTCGCCTTCCCAGAGCTCGATTTTTCCGTCGACGTGAGGACCGGCGTCGATCGGAATAATCCGCGCGTTGTGAATCATCTCGCTGTGGATGACAACGTACCCGGGTGTTTGAAGGATCAAGGTCCCGTTGTTATACGCGGTCGGGAGCATCATGCCAAGCACGCCGCGCGAGATACAGCGGTCACCTGGTTCCATATTCTCGTAAGAGTCGTGTAGGTGCGCTTGCATGTAGGTCGCCTGCTGTCTCGCCTGTTCGGTCTTTCCCGGCATCTTCCCAGTCTTCGGTTCAACCACCAGCGCCGGCCAGTCTCCGCCCACCGGCTCACTCCAATACCAGTCCCACCAGTAGAGTGCATAGAAACCGACGGTTCCCTCCGTGTGAGTCTGGCTCGCCTCAATTTTGCCGTCAAAGCGAGCCTTGGCGAACCCTTGGAGCTCCGCCCCCGTGAAGTTCTCACGACCTGACAACTCGTCAGGCAATTCGAGCGGTGTGTGGTTCGCATCAGCGTTGTTCCACATCCCCTGAATGTCAGGCTGGCCATCAGGGAGACGAGACAGTGTCCACTCCGATACGTGCTGGACCGAATTCTGAGCAAGGGCTGCTGGAACTACCGTCAGTGTGCAGACAAGGATTCCGAGCAGCGCCACCAGCATGTTTCGAAGTCGTTGTGTCATTGGATCGGGTGTGATGTGTTCACTTCAGAGAAACGTGCCGAGTACCGGAATCACACACACGAAGGCTTCTCTTTAATAGGAGTGTAAGTTGTCTAAGCTGACGGTGCATATGTTTATCGCCATACCGTTCCGTTTTATTTTCTGTCCAAATCATGAAACCGCGTACATTCCGTCCCTGGCAGTCCCGGCCATTTGTCCGGCGTGCCGTTCGGCCATGTAGCACTTTAAAAACCCACGGTGACAAGGGAACTCAGAACCGAAACAGTCGAGTGAATTTCACGACGAAAGCGCGGTTCTGAAGCAGCGGCATCCCGCGCAGCGACGTGTCGCGCTGGTCGTTGTAAACGACAAACAGCTCGCTCCCTGGCTGATACTCCCAGCGGAGTCTGAGATTCATGCTGAGGGACTCGGTACTGTCGTTGTATTGCAGCAAGCCACCAAAAAAGATCCGGGGCGTCAACGTATAGGTCACCCGACTCCTGGCCAGCGTCGTCGTAAACAGACCTCCGGGTAAATCGATACGGTTAATGGAAATACTCGGCTCGACCGACAGCTGAGGCGTCAGTTCAATCCGCCCGCGCCGATACCCTACCGCCGTGAGATGCCCGCCGAAAAACCCGCCGTGCTGGAAAGTGAAGGTACCCGACACGCGGCGCTGTCCCCCCATGGCATACGACATAAACAAATCCTGGAAGGCATATCCACCAACCGGGATCGTAGCGTCAGACGCAATCCGGAAAGGCCGTACCAGCCACTCATAGTTATCCTGGACATCGACACCGAATTGGTCGCTGTTCTCAAACTCGGTATTGAAGCGTAACTGCGTGATCCGGGTCTCAAGGTGACCAGTCCCGCTCTCTATGTAGTCGAGGCTTCCGCCAAAGGTAAACTGGCGCACCGCCTCGATCGCCCGCGGTCGCGGCCTGTATTCAGCCCTTGCGAACGAACGTCGAAAATTTGCCCGCCGCAAGAAACCAATTTCGGGATTGAAGTTGTTCCCGACGAGCAGGTGGTCAACTTGGACAGCATACAGGTCACCGTTATAGCTGAAGACTCCCTGATAACTCGTATCGTCTCCCAGGCGGCCCTGGGTTTTCGTACGGGCGTAGTACCCGTTGAAGTTGACATTGTCGTAGAACGAAAATGCCCCATCGACGCCGTAAACTTCGTTCGACCCTGATCCGGTCGCCGATACTGACCGGCCCGTGAAGATCGCGCCGATGGTGCTCCGCCGCAGGATGTCGCGCTTGACCCTCAACACGGTGAAGTTGGTAGCTTGCGCACCAACGTTGGGCGCATCGTCGGTCTGGATGTTCACAGCGCCAATGCTGTACGGGCCAGCCTTCCCGCTGAGCCGGCCACCGGCCAAAATGGGAACGGTCTGTCCACCTTCCAACCCGATACGCCGGCTAAAGAACAACGTCGGCACGTCGCCACCGCCACCACCGAAACCTCCAGCTTGACGCCGCGTCCCCCCGCCCGGGCCGCCGCCGCCGCCACCCGCGGCAAAAGGCATCGCTGTCCCGAAGTCGAAGATCGCTCGCCCTTCAAGAAAAAACTCGCGTTTCTCCGGAAAGAACAAGCTGAACCGCGTTAGGTTCACTTGCTGTTCGTCGACTTCGACCTGATTAAAATCGGTGTTGTAGGTGAAGTCAGCCGTGAGATTCTGTGTCACGCCGTACTTCACGTCGACCCCGAAGTCCCCGTCACTCCGATTCGAAATACGCGGCGTCGCGTTCACATCCGTAGCCAGTGAACCGATTGCATAGGGCTTGATCTCGAACGTACGATTGCCGGCCGGAACCTCGATGCCCACCAGCGTCCCACCCGCTGACACACGCATCTCCCCTCGGAGGCCGGCGATGGGAACGGGGTTCAGGTAAACGTTTTCGTTCTTCCGCCGAATGTTCCGGCCAATCTGGAGACCCCAGATCTGCGAGGCACCCGGTCGAAAGCGAATGGATTTGTACGGAATCTGCATTTCGATAGTCCAACCCCCGTCAAAACGACCCGTTCGGACATTCCAAATTGGATTCCAGTCGTTGTTGGGGCGTCCTCCCTCACTAAATTCACCGTCAAAGAAGCCACCGATGGCATTAGCCATGAAACCGAGTCCATTCCGCCGATCGTAAAAGGGGTCCAGCACGAGACTGAAATAGTCGTTATTCATGAGCTGAGGCGAATCCCGCTGCATCTCGTTCGCGATCCACTCGGACTCGGGAGCCGAGTCCCACAACCGTCCCGACACATAGACGTTCCCGTCATCATAGAAAACCCACGCCTCCGTTCGTTCCGTGGCCGGCGCGCCCTCGTTGGGACTCTGCTGGACGAACCCCCCGAGAGACGGCACCGTGTCGTAAATAGATTCATCAAGCGTCCCATCCACATCCAGCGGGTCGTCGAGTCGAACCGCCCGCACCGTTGCGCGGCCGCCCGCATCGCGTCGCAGCGTTGCGGGGGCCACCGGCGCCGGCGCCCCATCGATAACGATCGTCCCTGGCGCCACGTCGGTCGTGCGCCCGAGTACGACTCGGTCGGAGCGCGCCGACGTCGGCGCCAGTTTGCGCTCGCCAACATTCGGAGCGCTCGCCGAACGAGTAGGTGTGGCAGGAGTCTCTTGATCCATCAGTCCTCGTCTGAGGTCTGCCGTGACCTGGTCTTGCAGTGCAAAGAGTTCTGTCATCGTCCCGTCGACGATCGCGGTGTGCACGACAGCACCGGTCGCCACCTCGACCACGCGCGCGGTAATTCGAACACGATCGCCCAGTCGCTGATAGGCGCCGCTGACAACCCAGCGGGCACCGAGACGCCGACCTACCACCAGTTCTCTCGATTCGGCGTTGTTACCCGGTGTCGAGTCTATTCGCGCCAGCGCGTCCGCTACCAACTCCCGACCGACCACCGACATCCCGGTCAACCCCTCGAGATCAGTGCCGATAGTCTCGGCGATGCCAGGACCGACCCACTCATCCTCGACAGCCCCAGAGATATTGGTAAAGACCGTGACGACGATCGCATCATGTTCGGCAGAAACCAACCCTGTTGCGGCGGATTGAGACGGCGCCTGACTTACGTGCCCAACAGGCGATTGGGCCGTGACACCGGACACGGATAGCTGGAATGCGATCACAGCGAAGAGAAGCGCATGAACCCTCACAAATTACATTCTCCTTAGCAACGTAGCCGGATAACTCTACATACGGAAGCGTCGCTATGTGGAAAGTTAAGTTTCTACAGTCGTCGTTCCTGTTTAGAAATTGTCGCAGCAGGCTAAAGAGTAAACGGCAGAGAACCGTTACAAGATCTCTTTTGTCTATTGCCGGAGCTCAGTGACTTTATCAGGAACCAACCTCATCCAAACAGACCACTCTTAGCAAGGAGCAGCCCGTTCAGATCAGGATTAGAACTCTCAAGCGTCGAAGTCGATGGTGTTCGCATTACAAGCAGCTACGGCAGCTCGTCGTAGATCACCTGCACCCAAGGAGTCAGCCCCGCGGCGTTCGGCTTTGTGTAGCCGGTGTACCTGGAGGGGATGTCCCAGGCATTCGCGATGTCATCGACCGACTGCCCCGACTCCTTCGCCTCTCGGATAGCCGCGACAAAGTCACGCATGAACCCCGCAAACTCCCGCAGATCATCTCGTGTCATCTGCGTGCTGTGGCCAGTAATGATTGTGTCAATGTCCGTCAGTGTCGCGTAGCTCTTCATGAGTGTTTCGGAGAAGTCAACACCGCTCCCGCCATTGTTGGCGTCTAAGACCGGGACTTGCTTGTCGGGGAACATGTCGCCAGCATGCATAACTCGGAGTGACGGAAATACCACCCACGTATCCCCGCCTGTATGCCCGCGACCAAAGTAGTAAAGATCAACCCGGTCGCCCCCATTTCCCAACGTCATCCGGTCACTGAATGTTCGTGTGGCGATCCCCATCCCATTATTGGCACCGAAGACGTCCTCTCCAGCAATCCCGAACCCGGTGATCTCGTTCCACTCCCGCATCAGTCGTTGGGTGTTTTCATGCGCGACGATGTCGACCGTTGCCGGAAATTCCACGTTGCCGCTCACGTGGTCGAAGTGGGTATGAGTATTGATAATGGTAGTCACAGGATTGGGTGTCAGTTCAGCGATCTTGTCGATCAACGGCTGTCCCCAACCAGGGACCTTCGTATCGACAAGGACCACGCCGTCGCTCGTGACAAACGCCGCGGAATTACCACCACCCCCCCTCAGCACGAAGAGATTGTCTGCAAGTTGTTCGACCTCGACAACCATCTCGTCCTGCTGCTGGTTCGCCGTGATGCCAAACGACAACAGCCCCACAATCAATAGCGCACCCAAAACAATGCCTCTTCGCATACCACCTCCCCTTCCCAAGCTACCCGGTAATACGACCTTCGGACCTTAAAGCCCCAAACCTATAACATGACCCTTGCGTATCGTCAGAAACACTGGTGTTCACTGGTCACTCTCTCCCACAAAACGCTGTGCTTCGAGAAAAGCTGCCTGGTCAGGATACTCATGCCACACCGCCATGAGGGTACCGTATCGCTCCCGCGCTGTCGCCTGATCACCGCTCTTGGCCGCGGCACGCGCCGCACCAAGGAGCGAACGCGCACGCTTTGGCAGTCTAAGAAGCGATGTTTCGAACATGGCCAGCGCATCAGCTGGCCGATCCAACTTGAGCAGCATCTCTCCGTACAATTCATAGGGAGGCTTGATAGGATTCGCCGCACCGTTCGGCGGCCGAAGCCCCTCAGCAATTGTGACCGCTTCGTCCATCAACTGCGTGGTTGAATCCTCGTTTCCATTCGCGAGCGCGACCAGCGCGGCCGCCTCCTTGTGCATAATCCTCACCGGCCCCTCGCCTTTTTCCGCACGGGTTTCCAGTGCTTTCGCAGCACGCTCGGCCGTCTCTATATCGCCAGTGCGAGCCGCGCTTAAAGCAGTCGCTAAGAGTTCCGCAGGCACAGCATCGTCGGTCACCGGAAAGGTCCGCCATTCTTCTGTCTCGACCACGTAACGAGCCCGGAGAAGAGGCAGACTCCTGATAGCGCGGGAGGCTCCGTCACTCTGCGCGGCCACCATCTCCAACCGTTCGATCCAAAGTCGAGCTCTCGCGTAGTCCCCGCGTTGAAGATCGCCGTACTGTCCCCAATCGAGCGGGTGGACTGTAGCCCCTACGCTGTCTCCGGGTTGCCACAGTGCAACTGCGGCATCGTAAGAAAACTGATTGTGGCTTGAAACCAAATCCCACATCCCGTGCTGAATAAAAATGTGAGTCGGCATATGACGCGCATGTGCCACCGCCGGCGCGATTTCTGCGTACCGTAGAGCTGCCGGCAACGCGAGTGGCGCATGGACCGGATCGTCAAACGCGTGAATAGCGTAATGAGGTGCGCCCGGATGATCAGGGTTAGCACCGAAGACCTTGAGAGCAACCGCACCGGCCTGCATCTCCAACCTGAGCGTCTGATCCCCCAGTGCTCGCGACGCACTCAACAATGCGACCGCATAAAACGCGGCCACTTCAGGGTCATCTGGGTAGCGCTCATGCAAACGCCCCATGGACTCCATGTAAGCAACGCGGCGGTCATCGTAATCACCGTCACCCCAGAGGATTTCTACCGCCTTAAGAAAACCTTTCTCCCGGTCGGTTGGCGCTTTGGCTAGTCGTTCCTCACGCGTAGCCCCCAAACGACGTAGGACGGCTCGGGGTTTGTCGTCATCTGCCTCCGTTGCAAACAAGGGGTGGTTGTAACACAGCGTCTCGCCCCAATACGCCATCGCGAAATCCGGGTCGAGGCGTTGCGCTTCCTGGAACTGCTCGATTGCCTGTTTCCAACCAAAACTGTGCAGGATCGCTAGACCCCGCAAGAAAGGCTTCTGCGCCTCAGGTGATCCAGACGTCGGAAACTCAAGCGACCCAACGTTTGCAAACTGCGCGTGGGTAGGAGATGGCGCCAGCATGAGCGCTAGTATCACCAGAACGATGGCTGGGTAATTCATTGGTCGCCTCCCTAAATGGCTAAGCATTAACCCCACAGGATTCTCGGTTCCCCCTTGCCAGATCCCCAGACCGTCTCATCTCCCGAGACCTTCCAAGATTCCACGACATCGTCAGTCGAAGGGAACCTACTTAAAGACCCGTCCTCCTAGCAGCGACACTTTAGGGATACCTAGAAAATCGCCAGTGCATTAACCGGCGACCCAGTACCGCCTGTCACCGCAAGAGGAGACGCAACCAGCAAAAACTCCCATCGATTCAATTGGGCCGCAGTTTCGGCGAGCGAATCGAGATCCAGGTTGTCGAAGATATCAAGCCCCAACGCCACCATCGCAAGCATGTGCACCGGAAGCCTCACGCCTTCGATTTGTGACGGCGCGACATCGGCCGATGACTCACTCCCGAGAAAAGACACATCCCGCGCCTTGATCCAGGGCATGGTCGAGGCGTGCAGACCAGCCGCCAGCTCCGGGACTGGCCACGGCCCAACATCCGCCCGACGTTCCCACCTGCCAGTACGGACAAAAATCGCATCGCCCGGGCGTACCGTAAGGTCAGCCATCTCCTCCCAAGCGTCCAGATCCTCCATGTAGATCGCAGTCCCAGGCTCAAGATACGGAACCCCTTTGAGACGCGGGATATCGAACAGGACACCGCGCGTCACCACGCCGCCGGTCAGAGTATCAATCCCCGCATTGGAGCACCCTTCTTCGGTGATGGTCGCTTGTGACACCCCGTTGTACATCTGGCCCTTATATAAGATGTGACAGAGAGCGTCGAGATGGCTGTGCGCGTAGCCGTGATAACTGATGTCGAAATTGTCAGTGACACCGCCAAAGAACGTGGGCTCGGCTGTCGGGTCAGGGACCGGACCCATGGTATGTTCAAATGGCCGTAAAACATCTTCTGCGTCGTTAATTACAAGCGGGTGCGAGAGGGACACGGTTATGCCTTCTGTTACCAACGACATTGCCTCAACCCGCTTGGCTGGAGTTATAAGGTTGGCCGTACCGATTTGGTCATCGGGACCCCAACGTCCCCAGTTCGACAGCTCTTCCATCAGGCGTTCGATGTCAGCCTGCTCAAGGTCGCGCGACTCCGGTGTCACGCTCGGAGGCGTGTAGGATGACGTGTCTGGCGCGGCCGGACTGACCGAGGTCAAGTTCTCTTCGAGATTTGGCGCGCAGCTTACTCCTGCCATGGTAAGCGTGGCCAGCCAACTCAGTGTTATCACCTGCGTTCTCATTAAAAACCTCTCTCGATCTGACGCACCGTACCTTTTAGTGCCCATGGAGCGTTCTACACCCTCATGTCGTCTTCAGTTTCTCTAACTTACCGTCGCACACTCAAACTTTCGGTTCAACCGCGAGAAAGCGACGGGGATTGTCGACGAGAATCTTTCGAATCGTTCGCTCTGGGACACCGGCAAAAAGCAACTTCGGCACGAATTGCACCAAGACCGTTGAAAACCCGTTGCCATAGTTTGCCTTCGAGTGAGTCCGGTTCCCCATATCTGACGAGAACACGATGTGGTCCTCAAACCCGGCCTCGAGAAGGTCTTGCACCATCCTCACCTTCTCGGTCGCGGGAATTTGTGATCGACTCATCTCGTGACCAACCGTGTCGAGCCCCACGAAGGCGCCGCGGCGAGCAATAGCCGAGTGCGTACCAATGGGGTCATGCTCTTTCCTGATCGTCGACATGTGGCCAATTACTAGATGCGCAAAGTCGGCACCGACCGACTCGAGCGTGTCCATCTGCTCCATCGCACAGCTCGGACAGCTCTCGTGTGGCGTGTGCGTAAAGATCGGCAACCCGGTGGCCACGTGAGCACGACCGACAGCACGATGGACCTTGCGCTCATCCGGCCGCATCTCAAGCGACGAGCCAATTTCACCGAACGCACCCCATCGCTGATCAGTCGCATCCTGCACTAATTCCTCGTAGAGTTCGTCCTCGCTCGCCTCAGCCACCCGCACAGGGTAGAACGTGAAGCCGACGTCCTGGAGGTAGCCACCGGCGCGAACGATGTGAACGTCTGTCTGGTCGGAAACGGCCTGCTGATCATCGAGCGCCTGCTGAGTCCGTCGACGACCTGACGAATCCACAAGACAAGCGACTCCGTCTGCGCCGGCGGAATTCACCTCAAAGAGTATGTCCTCGGGGTCGCCACCCAAGTGCTCATGGATCAACGTCGCCCCATTGGCCAGCTGCCCGGGGTCCATGTCTCCCCTGAGCGTGCGGATGACGGCCCCACTCGGAAAACTGGGGGAATCGGCACTGGTGAACCGTATCGACTGAGCTGCCCGGACGTCACCGCCCCAGGCTGTCGCGAGTCCCAGCCCCGCCGTGGTCCCGAACAAATCGAGCACCTCTCGACGAGTGAAGTTTCGTTCCGGTGTTTGTCGTATCGCAGCCATAGAACACTTCATCGATCCGGATTGACGACGGCCGGGCGTCCATCCACCGCGGACACCGTTCCGGTCTTTAACCACTCTTCGGTTCTCATCTTCATTGCCGCAATTTCTGATCTGCGGCTCTCCGCTGCCTCCAGTGCCGCTCGCATCGCATAGTCCTCATCAGCCCGACCCGCACTGAGAATGTTCGGCATGCCGTAATTCCCCTCATGACAGCCCGATTGCAGCATGAGAAAATCGTTCGCCAGCATCATGGGACGAAGTACCGTGAACGGTTCCAGATAGACGCTTGGATCGTCGGTCGTCAGTCCGTACTCCAGCTGGTCCGGCCCAAGGCGTCGATAAGTCTCGACGCGCCGCAACGTCTCACCAGATCCCAGATAAAATCCGAGCGGTCGACGCGACGGCAAAACGGGACCGCCGTCCTGCTTGTCGTTGAAGTTCGTGGTTTCGATCACAAGCGTGTCGCCCTCCCAGCGACCACGCGCTCGCCCGAACCATCCACGAACCTTAGAAGACACCTGCTCGGACCCATCGAGCGAGATCAACTGGGGGTATTGGAAGCCGTCTGGAAGAATCGCGACCATTCCTGGCGACTGCACGATTCTGACCGTGCCGCTCAATCCCGTGGCTGCCTGCGGTTTCATGCAGCGTTCGTTCAGGTTCCGATCCTCCCAGGTGTCCGCTTCACCGCGATGCTTCCGGGCCTCTTCTCGAGCCTCGACGCGTGCGATAAGCTCCGGCGTGTACGGAGGTATCTGCCCGTGTGGCGGGTCCACCACGAGCGACGTACGCTTCCAGCGCAGGGGGCCAGGTTGTTCCGGCTGCTCCATCCAGGAGTTGTTGTACTCCGCACCGTAGATTCCTGCCTCGACGGTACCCTGCGTCCGTTCGACATCAGCACGACTCCGCGGGCCCGCCGGATCGGCGTCGGCCAACGCCTGCTCGTACCTCCTCAACGACTGCGCTTCCAGTTCCGCCACTTCCTCGTCGGTCAAGAACTCCCGGTCTCCATATTTGGCAGGGCGCTGCCGCGGAGTACCCGAATCTTCATTAGTCCAAATCCCCTGGAGATCGGGGTCTCCCCACGGTGTTCTCTGCTGGGCCCACGTGGAAGTCTGGCTGGTCACGGAAGCTCCGGCCACCGCCACTACAAATGACAACGTTGCTAGAACAAGCAATCGATCTCTCATTGGGTTTCTCCTAACGCATGGTCGCTAGATGCGTCTCGTAGGGTCACTCACTCGTCTTCTTCTTTAAATGTCCCCACAGCGTCTCTTCCACAAACTCCACGCAGTTAAATTCAAGAATTTCTGCATCCGGCTCAAGCCGGCGGTAAAGCGGAAGACTGATCGTCCATGGACGTGTGAAGACCTTCGAATCCTCAATCGTCGCCTCGTATCGGAGCGCGTCGCGACTGATCGGGGTAATTCTCTCGACAACTTGTAATGCCTCGCTGTGAAAATTTCCAGCCCGATCGAACCAGGTCTGGTCATTGAAGGTGTTGGACTCAATGACCAACGTGTCGCCCTCCCAGTGCCCTACCGAGTGTCCCATGAATGTGTCGATCGGCGGAGCCTCAACCGCCCCCATGTGAATAGATCGCGTAGCGCCCACATACTCGGATGCCATCAATATGAACCCGGGACTCTGCACAATCTGCACGGGAAAAGGCATGTACATGACACGCGGAACACCAGGAAGATAGCAATTGACCTCCGGGTCCAGCGTCAGCCATTGAGCCGCATTTTCTTTTTTCTTGTCGACTGCCCAGGGTTGGTACGGAATCTCACCGCCCTGGACCACCGACTTCCCAGCAGGAACGGCACCAACGGCTCCGAGAGGCACCATCGCGCCAGCTCGCGCAGAATGAGCCTCGAGGTCCCAGTGGGCCGTGCCAATGGCCTGCCAAATACCATTTAGATCAGGCTCGCCATCAGCACTGCGAGGCACTTGCGTCTGCCCTACAACAGCGACGGGCATTGTCGTCGCCACGAGCGAAGCGATAACAATGCCAAGGGCCACGAGAACTAGCATCAGGTTTCGCATTAGTGAACGTCTCCTTAACTCATGAGCATCAAGCGGAGCGATCCAGCCAGCTGCGCCATTCTACACCTCCACCTGAGGAAGACCTGCCAACCTCAACGCAACTGACCGACCAACGAAAAACTTGCCGACGACTCGACCGGACGTGCGGTTACCGGGAAGAGTCAGCGGATGTCAGGTGATCGGGACAAACATCACCAATGTTTCGCCGCCAAGCGATCGGGCCCTGTGTCCTCGGCACGTTGAATCTGTGTCCTCAAGGAGCAGCACACTTCCAGGTAGCAGCTGAGCCACAGACCCATCGGAGGTCTCTATTTCGTAACCTGGACCAGCCAGCGTGACAATGAATTGGCGGCGCGGTGTCGGATGCCAATCGGCGTTCATGTCCGCGGCATACCGATAGAAGTGAACCGTGTCGGCCCCAGAAAAACCGTTCGAGCGCCCGACACTCATCATAACGACCTCGATGTGCGTCTCACCGTCCGCATCGGAGTAAATCCGCGTGACGGGCTGAACGGCCGATTCCTGCGCAACAGTCGTCCTCGGCGCGACACCGAGCACTAGACTCATCCCCACCGTTATCACCAGCAGTTGTCGCATCAGAACTTCCGCATGCTCGCGTCACAAGCTAAACACACAGCGCGCCTTCAAGAATGCCCTGTAGAGTGTCTAGCCTACCGCGGGACCGGCGCGCGGTTCAACGGAAACGACGATTAGCACTGAATGACACAGCCTAACTTTCTCGCCCACATTTGATTATCGTGTTTAACCGAGCACCCATTGAACCGCCAATTAACCAGCGTTAGGATCGCATTATGCGCATGGCCCTGACCCTAGGCACCGTCCACATCGGCGAACGTTCCATCTATAAGCTGTGCTGTACAAGAAACGTCTGGTTGGATCACGATGGAGAGCAATTCCCATGACGAAATGTTTGTGGTTGTACGCGCTGTTCCTTAGCGGCATTGTGACCGCATGCGACGGACCCCTACCACCGGGGATGCTCGATGAGGCCTCGCCATCGGAGATAGCGAACGTCAGTGCCGGAACTGTCCACCGTGTAGACCCAAGACTCGACACTCTCGTGCCAGCCGATGCGCCTATTGAGAAAGTGGCAGACGGCTTCATGTTTACGGAAGGACCGGTGTGGGTTCGGGGCGAGTCAAGGTTGCTTTTTTCAGAAGTGCGTGACAGGCACATCTATCAATGGACCGAGATGGAGGGGGTGAGCGTGTTTCTCGCTCCGTGGTTTGAAGGAGACCTGACAGGCCGCAATCCTACCCCGAACGGATTGACGTTCGATCGCGAAGGCCGTCTGATCATTTGCGAACACGGCAACCGAGTCGTCTCTCGTCTCGAAGCGGACGGCACCCGAACGATACTCGCTGACCGCTTCGAGGGGAAGCGCCTGAACAGTCCGAACGACATCGACATCGCGTTGGATGGCACGCTTTACTTCACCGACCCGTCATACGGACTGGATGGGTACGAGGACTCTCCCCTCCGCGAGCTAGACTACAACGGTGTTTACCGACTGCGCCCAGATGGCCCGTTGGAACTGCTCACCCGCGAACCGGCCCCGAACGGCATTGCACTGTCGTTCGACGAGATGACGCTCTATGTCGCGAACACAGGTGGACCGTGGAAAGCATACGACATCGATGCAAACGGCGTTTCGAACGAGCGCGTCTTCTTCGCTATAAACGACCAAACCGCTCAAGGGGGACGGGATGGGATCAAAGTCGACACAGCGGGCAACGTCTTCGCGACCGGTCCGGGTGGCGTGTGGGTGCTCGCACCGGACGGCACGCACCTCGGCACGATCCGGCCAGAACAGGCGCCGGCCAACGTGGCGTGGGGTGATGACGGACGAACGCTGTACATGACAGCTCGGACCGGGATCTACCGGATCAGGTTGACGACCGAGGGACGTATTCCCGGGCCAGACCAATAGACATTCCCTGAACCGAAAATGGCCGGAAGACCAGCACGTGTTTCCGGTCACTCGACGACGAATGTGATGTCCTTCTGTGTCGGCAGGCCCCCATCATGTGCGAGACACCGTAATACGTAGGTTCCGGACTTACTAAATCTTGCCAACACCACCCACTTGCCGTCCGGGGGAGATGATGGAGTTTTCCAACCGGGTGCCCACGGCGAATTCGAACCTACCCGACGATCCTCCCACACTTGGAACTGCTCCGGCTCAAATACCACGTTCCCTGCTCCCCGGTACACGAACCACGCGACCCGGAGCCCCCTAGCCGCGGTCGTGGTCACACCTGTAGGTCTCGACGGTAGCTCGTACGGCTTCAGCAGGCCGTCATCCGTGACAACCGCTGTCAATGTCACCGGCTGCCCCACATGAACCGTTCGAGTCGTCTTACCTTCGACCTTGAGCACTGGGGTCTTGTTGGTGAGGAGTTCGGCGGAAGCGCTTGCTCCGTTGTTCCTCTGAAAGACGAGATCGTCAACGTAGTAATCGGGATGGAGCGTCCCGTAGGCTCGTTTCGTCTTGCCGTTAGGACTCGTCAGCGTCCACACTAGTTCCTTATCCCCGAAATCCTCTGGCACACGAATCCTGAAGAGAAACCGATTACGTCTCGGAAGAAAGTGCGTCGGCTGACCCTGATCGGGACCACCCGGCTCGATGCTGTTGGCAACACCTATCGGGATGTCAAGCTCCTCTTCCCAGTTCCGATTCATGGTTCCGAATACGAGATTAAACGAACCGTCCGGATTCTGCTCCCAGCCTTCGTACGCAGGCACAACCTCCTGGCCTGTCGAATGACGCACCGGCTGGCCACTGCCGTCCTCAACTCCCACACCCAACACGGCCACAGCGAGCAGCACGCCACTGCTCGTGGACACCCTGCGCCAAAATGGTAGGCCTTTCATACGGTGCGTGCTCCTACTCGGTCCCAGATGTCTCAGCCGGTAAGTCGTCGTTCAAGCCACAGAGCGGACACCCAACCACGGTGTCTCCCGCTTTGATACCCAGTCGCTCCCTTCGCTCCGCCAGTTCTACCTGGAACTGTTCGTCGCTCAGATAAATTCCCCGGGCCAGGTTGATGAACATCTGGTCGACTGAGCGCTGTCCACTGCCGGACCAATTTCTTGGATCCGGCACGTTTGGATTCGATGGCGAGTTATTGAAATACCCGACGAGGCGCAGGATGGTCCCCTTTGGGAGGAGTGGTGCTGCATCATCTGCATAGGTATAAACCCTGACCCAACTGTGGTCATACCCTGCACAGTTCAGCATTTCTCGCGTTCGCCCCCAAATCGCTTCTAGACACATTCTGACTCCGGGGGCGTGCATGTGTGGTTCGTAGATAGTCATTTTCAAGTTCTCAGGGACGACGAAAAAGATCTCCATCTGTTGATCGGAATCCATCGCTTCGAGATCGATATCCACGCTCGCAAAGTTTACGCTTTGTTCCTCCAGTGCCGGTTCGTACCCCCGAGGATGGAACTTGAAGCCAACGTCCAAGCGAGCTGTTGTGTCTGCGCCGTTTGCATGGAGATGACCGTTTGGGAAGACCAGTGTCGCGTCAGCCGGCAAAAGTCTGCCTGCTTCTGGCTCGAAAAAGTCGGCGTTTCGCCCCACTTCGTGGACAGGCCATCCGCCTCCCCCAGCCCGCGCGCGCTCCTGGTCAGCCTCGTCGGCGTTCGGATCGAGCACACTCATGACCGCATGATGGATCACGAACAATGCTCCAACCGTGTCCCGCGCGGGTCCTGTGCGAGATTCCAACACTTCTTTGTACTCGACCGCTGCGACGTACCGATCTTCCGTCAGCCCAGTCAACGCTTCACCGTGTGGGCCCCACCAGTCAGGCGCTTCGCCTTTTACCTCAACGCTGGGGGATGACACGATCAGATCAGGCTGTCCAATTTCCCATTCGTCCACATCAATAAATGCCAAAGGCGGAGGCATGTCGGCCAGATCGCCACGCGGTGCCCCACTCGCTGCCCACGCCGCGATCTTCGAAACTTCCTCGTCGCTCAACGAAGGATCATTCTTGAATTTCTGGATACCGATGTCCTTCTCGATGTACCAGGGTGGCATGACCCCAGGTTTGTCCCGAAGTCCAGTTCGGTATTGCATGGCCCGCGCCCAAGGACGTACCTCTTCGTAATCAATTAATGACATGGGGGCCAAGGAATTTGGCCGATGACACTTCTGGCAGCTTCGCTGCAGAATCGGCACGATGTCCTTCGTAAACGTGACTTGCTCGTGCTGCTCAGGACTTGTTGTCTGGGCCACTGCAGGCCAGGCCAGGACGAGTGAGAGCACGCCAGCGGAAAGCAGATATTTCATACGTCCCTCCCAGACACGCGCTAATAGGTCCAACATACCTCAGTACTGACAATTGTCAAGATCTCACAGGTTGATCCTTCGCTTATGCCTTGATGCCCGCACATTTGGTGTGAATTGCGGTCAGGATGCTGGACAGACGATTTGGCACGCGTACGTCCACTTGATCCCAAGATGTAACGGATATGTTGCTAATCCAAGAGGAGGTGGCAAAGGTTGTATCCCTAGCCAATAGAACTCATCGTTAACTCGACCGTGAAGAGACCCATCGGCCAATTACCGGGAAGGATTCGTGCGAGGTGGAAGTGATTTACTCAGTCACGTTAATCGTCAAATCGCGCACGACATCCAACGCCCCGTCGCTAGCGAGACCACGGATTACATAGGTTCCTGGTGTGTCGAATGAAACCTTGGTTACCCACTTCCCATCGGCCGGTGGGTCCGGCAGGGTAAAGCCAGCCGCCCAGGGAGAATAGGCACCGGTCCGTGGATCCTCCCACACCTTGACCTGCGGCGGGTCAAAAGTGACCCCGCCCTCGCCCCGGTACACGAACCAAGACACCCGCAGTCCAGTCGTTTGGTTGACGGTTGCCAGAAAACGCGGCCGCCAGCGGTCAGCGCGGCTGCGCTCACTACTCGTCGCCCGAAGAACCCGAGCAGACTTCGGCACACCATCATCCTCAGCGACCGCGGTCAACGTAACCGTCTCGCCCACTCGCACGGAGCGGTGTGTCTCACTCTCAACCCCGAGAGTTGGTCCCATATTTGCCCGGATAGCCTCGTTGGTAAAACCCGCACCGATCGCTCCGTGCTCGGACGCCCTGATCATGTTATCGACGAAGTAATCCGCTCGAAGCGTGGCAAACGCCTGGTCCGTCACGCCGTTGACCGTAAGGGTCCAGACCATCTCATCATCTACTTCGAACCCATCGGGCACCGGCACCCGAAAGACAAACCGGTTGCGGCGGGGGAGGAAGTGCGTCGGCTGGCCGAGATCTGGTCCACCCGGCTCAATGTTGTTGTCGGGACCGACCGGGATATTGGGTTCTTCCTCCCAGTTTCGGTTCATGTAGCCGAACAAGAAATACCTCGACCCATCCTCGTCCGTTTCCCAGCCTTCGAACCCCGGTGAAACATTCTGACCGCTCGAGTATGAGAGCCGCTGGGCATTGACACTTTGCCCAGCCAAGACAACTGCCAGTACGACGAGGAACACAGGTGCTGGCTTCATTCCTAGCCATTGCCGCACAGAAAGATCCTCACTCATCACGAACCGCCCTTTACTGAACTTGCACGAAAAACAAATCCGCCGGAAGACCGTGGAGATCTCCCCTTTAGTTTTCCCCCGCCGGCACGTCGTCGAGCGTGAGGTCATCATATGTGCACAGGGGGCAGCCAATGATGTGGTCGCCCTTCATCCAACCAACTGCTTCCCGCCGGTCATCCATCTCTTGCAGGAACTGCTCACTGGAGAGCTCGACCCCCAGCCCCAAGTCAAGAAACATGTTGGTCACCGACCGGTTGCCAGACCCCTGCCAGTTGCGGGGGTCGGGAATGTTCCGGTTCGTGGCCGTGTTGTTCATGTAGCCGATGAGATGCAAGATGGTCCCTTTCGGCAACAGTGGCGCCGCGTGCTCCGCGTACTCGTACGTGCGCACCCAACTGTGGTCGTACCCAGAGCAAGTCAGAGTCTCAATGTGGCTACCCCAGATCGCCTCCAGACACATCCGGGAACCCGGACCATGCAAATGCGGTTCGAACGTGGTAATTTTTTGGTGCGTTTGCAACACGGTGTACGCATGGAGCTCCTGACCGGCGAGCTCAGGCCTGATATCGATGTTCACGCTGTCGGCAAGGCTTGCACCTCGGGATGTAGGACGTGTCAGTGTCGGCTCATAACCTCTCGGGTGAAATTTCCATGCGATCTCGAGGTGACCCGTCGTGTCCTGTCCGTTAGAGTGCAGGTGGACCGAACTGGTAACGGCACTCGCATTGGCGGCCAGAAATCTGCCGGCTTTCTCGTCAAAAATGTCCGCATTGCGGCCAACTTCGTGAACCGGCCACGTGGTGGTCGTTTCCTGTACGCGCGCTCTGTCCTGCTCCCCCATTGCCACCGTACTAAACAGTAGGTGGTGGATAATAAACCGGCCGCCCACGGTGTCCCTGGCCTGCGCGGCGGGATCTACGTCGTTGAATTCCCTGTACTCGACAGCCGCGACGTACCGATCTTCGGTATTCCCAACCAGCACCGTCTCACCCTCGCCCCACCAGTCCGGTGAATCACCCTTCACCGTGATATCGGGCAAAACCGTGATCAGGTCCGGCTCACCGATGCTCCACTTGTTCGTACTGAGGTCCAGAGGCAGCGGCGCATCGGCCAGATTACCACGCGGTGCACCGTTATCTGCCCACGCCGCAATCATGGCGATCTCTTCCTCGCTCAGCGATGGGTCGTTCTTGTAATCCTGGATGCCGATGTTTCTCTCCACATACCAGGGCGGCATGACGCCCTGCCGAGGACCGATGCTAGTCCGTCTCTTAATCGCTCGAGCCCAGGGCCGGGTCTGTTGGTACGTGATGAGTGACATCGGTGCCACTGATTCAGGTTTGTGGCAGTTCTGACAGGATCGCTGCAAGATCGGTTCGATGTCTTTGTGGAAGGTCACCGCAGCCGGGTCAAAATTGAAGGCGGGACCTTTTCCCGACGACCCTGCCCATACGTTACGCGGACCTACGACACCGACCAACACACCGACCACCAAGAATGTCCCGAGGTTCTTCATCCAGTTGCGTGTCTTGTCTGCCACCTAAACCTCACTTGTCTAAACGTTTCGGCGACGATTGCCAGAGAGAAGTTTCATCTCCTCTAGAAACTCAATGTAACCGTAACCGGAACTCTGCAACAGGGTCAACAACTCCGTTCGTGGTGGGATCATCCTCGCTCCCCTTGATTCACAAGAGCAGTCGTCTCGTCAGAACTTTCCTGGTCGTTGATTGGTTCGTTCATGAACGTGAAGCCGCACGCCCGTTTGAATCGTGAATACTGTTAAGTAATGTCTCGGTGATAACGTCGAATCTCCAACCTTGAAACGTTGTCGGGATATTACCTTCTTTTTTCATCACGCTAATTGAGAGCTCCTCGAGCGCCCGACGGTTGGCGAGGAGCTCTGGAGGCAAATTATGCGCAGCGCCTACCGTTCGGGCGATTTCCCTCCACCGTTTCATCTGGCTTGCATCAGGTTGCAAATTGACAGGGACATCAGTATCAGCGAGCGTCTCTCTTCGCGCCGAGTCAATACACGTCAGGAGTGCCTGCCCGTAGCGGGTCCTCGCGCGTTCCGACAACCCTTCGATACCCTCCAATGACGACTCGTCGACCACGGAATCCGATGCCAGCCTCAGTAAGACCTCGTCTCGTAATAGATGGCGGCGGGGAATGTCACGAGCCCTGGCCTCAGTCTCACGCCATTGACACAACACACGCAATACCCCACGTTGGGCTGGGAGCAATGCCCCACGCCCACGAATTCGTAAATAGGCGGCTTCGGTCAACTTATCGACCGCACGTGCACGACGCCGATGTTCAAACTCTTCTTTAAACCAAGCAGACCGACCAAGCGCCGCCATTTCACGAGAGAGCCGCGCGTGCATCGGCAAGAGATGCAGCACGTCTAGTGCGGCATACCGTAGTTGAGATAATGACAGCGGTCGCTTAAGCCAGTCGGAACGAGTTTCATCTTTGTCTAAAACCACGTCTAGTAGCACTTCCACCAAGTTTCGATAGCCGAGGGAGAAGCCGTATCCCGCAAACGCACCGGAAAGCTGTGTATCGAAGATATTACGCACCGTAACACCTGTAAGGAGTTCCAGGACTTCCAGGTCCTCGTCGCAGGCATGCATCACTTTGACGACCGCTAGGTCGTTTAAAACGACTTTCAGTGGATTGAAATCCGAGATCCCGAGCGGATCAATCAGCACCACGCCATGGTGGTCCGCTACCTGGATCAGCGCCGGACACGGATAGTAGGTACGTTCGCGCACGAACTCAGTATCAACGCCGATAACCCCAGCAACCGACCACCGTTCACAGGTAGCCGTCAATTCCACATCATTGGTAATTAATGACCAGATGTCTGGAGATCCAGAATCCGTAGAGTTCATGAACCCAAGAATATCGTTCGACTGCAAATTGCCGAAACCCTGCGTCTCACCCGCAAGTAAAACGTCGCGTACTCGCGTCGCCTTCGGTCTCTACAGAGATATAGAAGGTCTGCTATTTCGATCGCCCCTCACCGAGCACCATAGCAACCGCCGCCGTGACCACAACTAGTCGTCGCATGAGAACCTCCCTCGACCTGACGCATCCTAATTGATCCAAGACGTTCACTCCTGACTGTAACAGCCGAAGTCAATGCTTGGCCCGACTTGAAGTTAATCGTCGCAAGAGCCGGCCCCTCAGGAGTTACCCTGCCTATCTACTGGACCATCCCTCTCATCGAGTAACGACCGTCTATAAAATCGCCGCACAGCTCACCGACTAGCGGATGCTTGATCGGTTTACTGCGCTCATCGGACTCGAGATGGCGCTCAGCCACGTAGGTTGTGTGCTCAGCCCCGTCGACGAGCACGTGATACCACGGCTGGTCTTTCGGCGGACGAGACCGTGCCACTAACGCGTACCATTCATCGGATCCTTGGAACGTTGCATCAACATCGAACACCGCGCCACGGTAATTGAATTTTTTGTGATGAACGATTTGCCCCACGAAGAACTTGGCCGAGTGCTCCATTGGATTAGCCTAGCAGAGTAACGATACTCACTGCTGCTGCATTGCCCCTCTTCAGCCCGCGGCCCAAGGTGTGACTGAACCGGGCTCGTGCGATTCCCGGACAACGTTCGGCGACGGGCAGGGTATGATGGTCGCCGACAACTCCTAAACAACTGGAGATAAGTCTCAACCTTTACAGAGGAGCGTACAGCGTGAGACCAAGATCACACAGAAGCATCAGACCCGCCGGGAAATACTTGCTGATGGGAAGCATCCTGCTCATTCTCGCGCTTGCGCTGGCAGTCATTCAGCCGGTATCGCAGGCTCAGGACGACCAGACGGCACCTCGGTACACCGTCGATCCCTTCTGGCCCAAACCGCTGCCAACCACCACGGACTCCAGCGGGGTAGCGCGGCAGTGGATCACAGGCAGCGTCGGCGCCAGTTGTCTCGATTCTCGCGGGCATGTAATCACATTCAATCGCGCGTACGAAACAGAGGAGAATCCTCTCGGACCTCTGTCGGTCCCCGCGCCTCCGGTCATCGAGTACGACGCAGAAGGCAACGTCGTGCATACCTGGGGTGATGCCACGCTCTTGCCTGGCGGCGGAACCAGAACTCTACCCAACGGCCTCCACGGCTGTTTTGTCGACTACATGGATAATATCTGGGTGGGAGGGTACCGAGACGGCGTCGTCCAAAAGTGGACACACGATGGCCAGACAATGCTGCTACAGATCGGGGAAAAGGGCGTCTGCGACGGTCCAGCCACGCTGTCACCAGATACGCCATATCCAACGTGCGGGTCGCCTGGCAACAACAGTAGCAAGACCCTGCTGAACAATCCGGCTGACATGTTCGTCGATCCAGAACCCGACCCAGTGACCGGTGAGCGTGGGTCCGTCTACATCGCAGACGGATACGGAAATCACCGCGTCGTCGTGTTTGACAGCCAGGGACAGTACCTGCGTCAGTGGGGATCGGCCGGTAGCGGTCCCGGGCAGTTCGTCGCGACAGGGGGTGGACACCCCCACTGCGTGATCATCGGGAACGATGGACTTGTCTACGTATGCGATCGTGGAAACAATCGCATCCAGGTTTTCGATAAGGTAGGTAACTTGGAGCGTATCATTCCGATCGAGCCACCGGCCTACATGAAGCAACGGATATCTGGCTCAGCCGCAAATGACTTCGCGTTTTCCCGAGACGCGGGCCAGACACTGATGTTCGATACCGACCTTGGGTCCTACGTAGTCTGGATCTTAGCCCGCGACAGTGGAAACATCATCGGCAGATTCGGTCGTCCTGGGCGAATGGCCGGCGATTTCGTTCTTCCGCATTCCATCGATATCGACGCGAATGAAAACATCTATGTGGCGGAGACGGGCACCGGCAACCGAGTTCAGAAGTTCGTTCCTGCAAGATAAACTCAAGCGCCTCGCACTAACTGAGGAGCCGTGATGTCTTTACTCACCGAAGCACCCGTGATCAAACCCGGCCCCCTACATGTCGGTTTAAGTTTGGCGCTGCTCATCGGCTGTACGGCACCAGAACCACCCGTGCCGGCAGAAGCGACGGTGACGGTTCTTGCACAAGGGGGACCCCTGCACGGAACGAACGGCGTCTACTTTGGTCCAGATGGGCGCCTTTATGTTGCCAGCGTTTCAAGCGCGACCGTGGTAGCGCTCGACCCCGAGACTGGTGCGATCCTAGAGCGTTGGGGTCCCGAAGATGGGGTACAGGGACCCGATGATCTCACATTTGGGCCGGACGGCTCGATGTTCTGGACCGATTTCGCCTTTGGCGACGTTGGGAAGCGCACGCCAGACGGGACGACGACCGTCGTCGCCTCGCCTGGCCTCGGCGTGAATCCGATCACGTTCTCGGATGACGGGCGGCTTTTTGTGTCCCAGTGTGCTCTCGGTGACCAGCTCTTCGAGATTGATCCCCACGGCACCGAGCAGCCCCGCCTTATCAGTGATCAACTCGGTCCAGGATGCGGACTGAACGGCATGGACTGGGGCCCGGACGACAGACTGTACGGTCCGCGACCTAGCTCCAACGAGATAGTCCGGGTCGAGGTCGAGAGTGGCACGGTAGAAACAGTCGCGTCTGGCTTCGAAGGTCGTCCGGTAGCGATTAAGTTCGACTCTCGGGATCGACTGCACGTGCTCGACACGGGTGCCGGTCAAGTGGTGCATGTTGACGTGGCGACTGGAGAGAAAGAAATCGTCGGCCTGGTCGGGGTTGGCAGCGATAACCTCGCTTTCAACGCCGATGACCGGCTCTTTGTCTCAAGCTTCACCAACAGCTCCATCGTCGAGGTCACCGGACCCCAGACAATCCGGACAGTCATCCCGGGTGGCATCAGTTGGCCAGGAGGCCTCGCCTATCTGCCCACAACCAGTGGCTCGGGCCGACTCTTTGTGGCTGACAGAAGGGCATTGCGGGAATTGGATACCGAAACCGGCGAGGAGATATACGCAGCGAGTGTGGGCCCGGTGATGTCCGCGCATCCGCGTGGCACGCAGCTGATCCTCTCCGGTCCAAACACCGTCAGCATCTGGGATCCCGACGACAATCGACTGGTCGCGCGCTTCGAAGGATTCAAGGAGGCCGTGGACGCCCTCTCACTCGGTGACGACATCATCGTGAGCGAATATGACACGGGACGCGTATTGCGCTTTCATCCCGCGTCGCCTGACGCCCGCACCGTGATCGCGAGCGGTCTCGAGGTGCCCGCCGGCCTGGCGGTACATCGCGGTAACCTGTATGTCGCGGATCGGAGCGGCACGCTCTTTCAGATTCTTGACGACGGCGAACGACTCGATCCTCCCCGTTCGGTGGTCAGCGGTTTGGCCGGCCCTGAAGGCATCGCCGCAGACGAGGACGGTGCGCTGTACGTCGTCGAGGAAGACGCGGATCGTGTGATCAGAGTAGATCCCGAAACCGGTGTGGCGACGCTAGTCGCAACCGACCTCGCTCTCCACGGTGTCGAACAAAAAAGTATTGAGAAGGCAACGTCCGTCGGATTCTTGGCCGGTATCGCCGTTGGAAGCGGAAGTCTCTATGTGTCAGGCTACCCGGAGAGTCGCGTATACCGTATCGACCCGTAAGGCACGCAGCAAGCGAGCGCCTTATTGCGATCGCCTATGTCCTTGCCGCCCAGAACGCACGCGCCCGGTTGCCGACAAGGATCACCGCTCCGGTATCAAATCTTCGGGAACGCCCTTGGAGAGATCGAAAGAGAGGTGCTCTTCCATGTTCCCGATCTGGTCGACTAGCACGAGGCGGTCGACGAAACGCCATTCGCCGTTAACGCGTTCGAAGCGATCTTCGTAGCGACCGCCAACAATCGCCTGAAAGGGTAGCTTGGCTGTTGCCTGAAACACGACGTAGTAGGAGCGCGCAGTGGCAGAGTCGGCCTCCTCGTCGATGTTAATCCGGACGTTCGTCGATAGATGGCGGGTGCGGAGCGTGCCGTCTTCGTGCACGCGATTGGTGGCTGCATAGAACTCGCCGATCGCCGCGCCGGTCATCCCTTTCGCACTGTCTTCCATAGAGGTCGAGCGGATCTGCCCGTGTGCAAAGAGTTCGGAGAGTCCATCAAAATCAGCCTGGTCAACACACTCGGCGTAACGGAACATGAGGTTCGAGATCGCATGGTGGCTCTCCCAAGTACCGGCATGACCCTGCCCGGCCGTCATCGTCGGTCCAAGGCTATGCAACACAATCACCGACGCCGCCATCACGAATAGTCGTCGCATCAGAACCTCCGCAAACTAAAGTCAAGGACGTTTGCACCTAATCCCATCAGTGCGGACGCAGCGCTGGGTTTCAGCGTAGCACAGTCTAATCAGCAGTATGATTCACTAGACTCCTGTTTTACACTGGACGATTCTCGCCTCAGGCGGGACGCTCGGGTCGGCAGCACCGCCATCGGAAAGGGGAAACACGTGTCAATGAAAATTTTCGTCTCCTTAAGCGTCCTGGCAATCCTTCCGGTGATTGCTAGTGGTCAGTCGCCCAGTACCGCGGCCGTCGACGAGGATCGCGGTAGTCCGGAAGGCGAATGGTGGTATCAGAGCGGCGATGCCTGGGGCACCCGCTATTCACCACTGAGCCAAATCCACGCTGACAACTTCGACGATCTGGAGCTGGCCTGGGTCTTCCGCGGCGACAATTTCAGTCCGCACCCCCATTACCTGTCGCGTTCGACGCCGAGCTATATCGACGGCGTGCTCTACACCGTCGCCGGCTATCGTCGCACGATCCTCGCCATCGATCCAGGGACCGGGGAAACGCTATGGATGTATCGGGAACCCCCCACCAAACGCTGGGAAGAGTCGATGCGCGCCAGCTACGGCAAAGGCGTCGCCTACGCTGACATCGATGGCCGTGGCGTCATCTACGTCATTACTCCGGCGTTCTTCCTCCACGCACTCGATGCCAAGACCGGCGAGCACCTCGAAGGATTCGGCAAGCCGGTTGAGATCCCCGGGTTTCCGACGACTGGTGTCGTCGACCTGCTGGCCGATCTAGGTTATCCCTACGATCCCGAGGGTGGTATTCCGATGGACATCGGGTATATCACCAGCTCATCGCCGCCGATCGTGGTCAACAATACGGTTGTGGTGGGCAATGCGCACGAGCAGGGGTACCACCAAACACGGATTGAGAACGTTCCCGGCCACATCCTCGCCTACGACGCCAAGACAGGCGTGCACAAGTGGAAGTTCAACGTTATCCCCCAGTCCGAAAGCGAATTCGGCTTCGACACGTGGGAAAACGATGCGTGGCAGTGGACGGGCGACGTCTCGTCGTGGGCTCCGCTCTCGGCCGACCTCGACCGCGGCATCGTCTACATTCCGACCAACGCACCATCTATCGACTACTACGGCGGGTTCAGACCTGGCGACAATCTCTTTGGCGACAGCGTCATCGCGCTGGACGTCGACTCCGGCCGGCGAATCTGGCACTTCCAACTCGATCACCACCCCATCTGGAACTACGAAAACGCTAACGTCCCGATCCTGGCCGACCTCACGGTGAACGGCCAAGCCGTGCCCGCGTTGATACAACCCACTAAGCAGGGACTCACCTTCGCCTTCCATCGAGTGACCGGGGAGCCCATATGGCCGATCGAAGAGCGACCGGTGCCACCGTCGATTGTGCCCGGCGAAAAGCTGTCACCGACCCAGCCCTTCCCCACGCACCCCGCACCGCTCAACCCACTCGGGCTTACTGAGGACAACGTGATCAACTTCACGCCCGCTCTCAAGCAGGAAGCACTCGAGATCATGAAGCAATATCGGATAGGCGGTCCCTACATGCCGCCCCTTCCCAGCAACCACACCGAACCCGTCAAGGGATGGATCTGGTGCTCTGGCGGGATCAACATCACCCACCCGGCCGCACTCGATCCCGAGACCGGCTATCTTTACCAAGCCTCTGGACCTGGATGCGCTGGCCGCACTGTGCAACCGGGGACGAACGTGGATGAGCCCGACCATTCATGCACCTCCGATTCGGGACGCTGCACCACCACGGGAACGACCGTGTCGGATTGGGTCAGCGGCGGCGGCGTCGAGTGGGCTGGCCCGCAGGGGTTGTCCATCCACAAACCGCCCTACAGCAAGATCACGGCGATTGATATGAACACCGGGAATCACGCGTGGGAGGCGCCAGTTGGAAGGGCTACGGACCGGGTCACGAACCATCCCGCACTCCGCGCGCTCAATCTCGATCCCGAAGCCCTTGGTGGGCGGGGCAAGGCTGTCCTCATGGTCACCAAGAGCCTGCTGTTTGCAACGGAAGGAATCAACGAACGAGCCGTGCTCCATGCGCACGACAAAACAACCGGTCGAAAGCTTGGCACGGTCGCGCTGCCGGCTCCCGGACAGTACGGCATGATGACCTACCTGCACGAGGGACGGCAGTACGTGGTCGTGCAGATCGGCGAGGGCGGCGTTTATCCGGGGTCGCTCGCGGCATTGGCTCTTCCGCGCGGGGAACAGCGCGCCGAACACTGACCGGCCCCCTGTAGGTTTGCACCGGGATCTTTCGTCGGTGGGCCACTGAGATAGACGGACCCGTCATCGAAAAGGAGAAACACATGTCCATGAAGAGCGTCGTCTCTCTATGCGTACTCGCAATCCTTCCCGTGATTGCCAATGGCCAGTCGCCTCGCACCGCGGCCCGTACAGCGTGGGGAGACCCTGATCTTCAAGGGGTCTGGGATTTTCGCACTATCACGCCGCTACAACGCCCCGAAGAGCTTGCGAGCAAAGAACTACTGACAAGCGAGGAAGCGGCTGCGCTAGAAGAGGAAGCTGTGCTCAATGACGTTGACCGACCGCCGCCGGACGGCAGTGTCGGGGGCTACAATCGGTTCTGGTTCGACTACGGTACGAATGTCGTTGAAGACCGCCGCACGTCTCTGATTGTGGACCCCTCCGATGGGAAACTCCCTCCCTTGGTACCGCAGGCACTGGAACAGATTGGCTCCTTCGGGGACGAAGTCCCAGAACAACGACCGATTCGTTACCGCTCTGGTGGAGCAGGGACCGACGGACCTGAAGATCGAGGGTTGTCCGAGCGCTGCATCGTCGGCTTTAATGCCGGCCCGCCCATTGCGCCCGGTGCCTACAACAACAACGTTCAGATCCTGCAGACCGAGGATTACGTGGTCATCTTCACCGAAATGATTCACGACGCGCGCATCGTTCCGCTGGACGAACGCCCAGCTCTACCTGAGGGAATTCGCTTGTGGATGGGCAACTCACGCGGCCACTGGGACGGCGAGACACTTGTGGTCGAGACAACGAACTTTACGGACAAGATCGGCTACTACATTTCCTCTCCCTCCCCCCGCCGGCCTGTCGCGCTGGGCAGTGGCGATACATTTCATCTTGTGGAGCGATTCAGCCGCCCAAATATCGATACGCTCCTCTACGAATACACCGTCACTGACCCAGTCACGTTTACGCAGCCGTTCACCGTCTTGATTCCGATGCGACGGTCGGAGAGCCAGATATACGAGTACGCGTGTCACGAAGGCAACTACAGCGTTCCGCTGATGCTGAGCGGAGCTCGCGCACTGGAACGTGCCGGACAGGATGGTTCTCGCTAACACTATGGGTGTAGAAACCGTTCAGTGCGTGGAGTCGAAGCTCAAAGAACAACTCTATTAACGGAGACTTAGAACCGGTCGATGCACTCCGTGGTCCACTGGTGGCCGCCGCAGTGGATCACTAGCCGGCCGAGTCTCTGGACCTCGGCACGAGCTACAGCTCCGACAAACCCTCCGGTTGACCTAGTTCCTTAAGTTCACCAGTGCTGTCACCAAGCTGCTCTGTCGGTACGCCAGCCTTACCTAGTAGCGAAATAAGCAGATTCGCTTCGGGGACATAGTCACCAATCGGATAGAGGAGATGCCGACCACCTTTAATCCGACCCGCACCGCCACCAATTACTAGGTTGGGGAGATCGATGACAGCATGCTCGTTTGGCTCACCAAGTCCTCCTCCGTACAGCAGGATTACATTGTCGAGCAGGGAACCGTCACCATCGGGCGTCGCCTCCAGCTTTTCGACGTAGTAAGAGAGCAGCTCAACATGATAGGCATCGATCTTTGCCGTGTTGTCGATCTGCTCCTGATTATTACCATGGTGCGAGGTGGCGTGATGCTGACCCGAGACGCCGATGGTTGGGTAGGTCCGCGGACTCAATTCCCGGCACAGCTGAAACGAGACGACCCGGGTAATATCGGCTTGGTAGGCAGCTACCTGAAGGTCGAACATCAGCTTTGCGTGTTCCTCGAATGTCTGAGGGATATCCGACGGTCGTGGTAACAACTCCACCGACGGGTCATCGACCTGAGCCTCCGCTCGTTGGATGCGCGCCTCGACGTCACGAACCGAATCAAGGTATTGAGCGAGTCGGACTCGGTCTCCGGCACCCAATCGTCGCTGTAACTCGGTCACTCGGTCAGTTACCGCATCGAGAATGCTGCCACTAGTCTGCAGGTGTCGCCGCTGCTCCTCTGGAGTCGTGCCATCGCCAAACAACCTCTGGAATACGACACGTGGATGGACCTCCATCGGCAGCGGCGTGGTCGTGTCCCGCCAAGAAATAGTGTTCTGATACAGGCAACTGTAACCAGCTTCGCAATTCCCAACCATCTGCTCGTTCTGTTCGGTCGCCAGCTCGAGCGACGGTAGGACTGTCTCCCGCCTCATCACTCGGGCCGCGATTTGATCAGCACTGATCCCGGCGCGTACATCCGCGCCCTCAGTCTGTCTGGCATGTGTGCCCGTGATCCAAGCTGCACTGCCACGCGAATGTGGTCCGGGAGAATCGCCCATCGCCGAAGCCTGCATATTGGCAAGACCGGTGACGATCACAATTCTGTCTCGAAAGGGCTCGAGTGCCTTCAAGGTAGGCGTGTACTCGAAGTCGGTACCAACTTTTTCCGGAGTCCAGTACTCCCTGATGTATCCGTTCGGTGTGTAAATGAAGCCAAGGCGACGAACTGGGGCGGCTGCCGACTTCGCCACGGCTGTAAAAGCCGGCACCATCGCGTCGAGCAGCGGCAGGCTTAGCGTTGCACCGACGCCACGAAGGAACGTTCGTCGGGGCAACGCCTTCTTAGTAACAATCACTTCTTCACCTTTCCCACTAACATACTGTCACCGACCAACATCCGCAACCGTCGATGATGATCTCTGGTCGGACGCCGCCATCCGATTTTGAAACGGCGAGCTGTTGACAATTCCCAAAACGAGCGACGAGAAAGAATTGTCGTCCTCGGCGGCGGCAACTCTGATCCTGCGCACAGCCGGCGCGTCATAGACCTCGAGTCCGCGTCCCAATGCGTAGATCAACATCTTCTCAGTCAGGGTGGTGATAAAAACATCAGACCTGGCAAGCAGTGCCGTGCGAAGCCCCGAGACGCCATCGAAGGACAAGCCATCTGGCATCTGTCCTGTGGCGTCCACCACGAGACCTGCATCTTCGGTTCGCCACTCCCCAAGCGGCCCAAAATTCTCTAGTGCGAATCCGAGTGGATCCATCGCCTGATGACAGCTGGCGCACACTGGGTTCCGGCGATGCTGTTCCATCCGCTGCCGTAGTGTCCCCTCTAATTCGGTTGCCTCAAGCGCCGGAATGTCGTCGGGTGGGGCTGGAGGAGGCGCGCCAAGTAAATTTTCCAGTACCCATTTCCCCCGAACGACTGGCGACGTGCGGTTGGACTGCGAGGTAACAGCAAGAATACTTGCCTGGCCCAGCAAACCACGACGATGCGTATCAGTAACAGGCACACGCCTAAAATGACTACCGTATATGTTCGGGATACCGTAGTGCCTAGCAAGCCGCTCGTTCACGAAAGTGTAGTCGGCATCCAGCAACTCCACCACACTCCGATCCTCCCGGAGCAAGCTCGCGAACAGCAGCTCCGTCTCCCGGCGCATCGCCCGCCGAAGGTTGTCGTCGAAGTTGGGAAACATCTGCGCATTCGGGTCAATCCCGTCCACATTGCGCAACCGGAGCCACTGGCCAGCAAAGTTCTTCGCGAACGACTCGGACTTGGGATCTTCTAGCATCCGGCGCGTCTGTCGCTCGAGCTCGACTGGCGTGTTCAGCGCACCTCTCCCCGCCAAGTCAAGTAGCTCGTCATCCGGCATGCTGCTCCAGAGAAAGAACGACAGGCGCGAGGCCAGCTCTAGGTCGCTTATCCGGTACATCTCACCAGCCGCGATGCCTGGAGGATCCTCGACTATTCGAAAGAGAAAATCCGGACTCGCGAGCATGCGTTCCAACGCCACCTGAATACCCATCTCGAAGTCACCCAGTGCGAAGCCGTGACGATAAAATTCAACGAGCCCATCCACATCCGTATCGGTCAGGGGCCGGCGATACGCCCGGCGCGCTAGAGTCGACAGAATCTCCCGCGCACATGGCTCCGCCGCTTGAGTATTCGCCGGACGACAGCTGAAGATTCGGCGACGGCTGGGCGTGTCGCCTGAGCCGGTGGTGTCAAACGGCCCCGAGAATGACACCTGTCCGACATAGGGACCAGCATACCCCCCCATCCGCGTCAAACGGAACGACGAGATCCCAGGCGGCCGCAGATATGGCTGGAGGTAATCATCAAGTTGTCCCGAGGTGGTCTTCACAAAAGTCACCGCCACATCACGCAAGCCGGCCTTGACACTGGCACGAATTTCCCAATCGGTATTCGCCCGGATGTCAGCCCCGGTAATGGTGTGCTTAATCGGTTTCTGAGCCATCTCTTCGAAAAAGACTCGCTCGCCGTCAATGCTCACCTCAATGAAATTCGACTCGGCTTCCGATTCACCAATCCCGGTGAATGCCTGAAAACGGATCACGTAGTCCGCATCGACGGGGAAATACCGACGGACTAGTGTGCCGCCTCGCGTGCCGAACGGAAGATCGGCTAACCGATCATCTTGTGAGAAGTCCGACGGCACAACGTGAGTTTCACCGCTAGGTGGCAGTGTGACATCACCGACCGCCGTCCGACTGATTGCGCGGGCCGCAGCTAAATACCGTTCTAGATGTGTCGACGTTATACCAAGCACGCCGGCGATATTGTCAAAGCCATAGCTCGCATCATCGCCTGGTAGCAGCGTAGAATAGTCCAGTCCTTCGAGATGCAGTAGGTCACGGATTACGTTCGCGTATTCCGTCCGATTCAGACGATGCAGGCCCTCGGTTCGACCAGAATTCGGATGAAGAGCCGCGGCATTGTCGAGTTCTGATTCTAACCAACTCGCCAGAGCAGCATATACGTCAGGGTCGGGTCTTGGATTGCCACGCGGTGGCATTGCTCCCAAGCGAAGTTTACGAACCGCTTCCTCAAGGGCCGTCGCACTCGCAGCCACCTCATCCAGATTGACACTTTCAAGCGAGAGGCCGGCGGTTGTGAGCCTGTCGTTGTGACACCTCACGCAGTACCGATCGAGGAGAGCACGGGCCTCAGCCGCCGACGAGACCTCCACTTCACCGATTTGCGCTTCCACTAGGCCGCCATTTAAAACTATCAGCAGCGTTCCCAGCGCCATGAGCACGGCAGGACGATTCAACTTCATCGGTTCCCCTGCGTCAGCATAGCCCCGCGAATGATTGCAGCCAACTCGGGCTGCACATTGTAGTTAATTCCCAGGCTGGATCCCTCTGCCACATCCAGCGCAGTCGTGCCGCATGTCATCTTGTGGTCGAGGCGCACGCCTTGAGCGATCAACCACTTGACCAGTCCCTCGGCTCCTCGAACGACCGCGCCATGAAGGGCGGTCCCCCCACCCCAACCACCACCGCCTTGTCCTTCGCATTGTTCAGAATAAGAGTATGAGCTCTGGTTTCCGACACTCTGAAACGCGACGGCCTCGACGTCATTCCCGACGCCGTGCAGCAACCGAACCGCTTCCAGTGCTTCCTCGGGCGTGCCAGGTGACTCCCCGATCACATACCCCACTCCGGCTGCAGCCAGCAGAGGTGTTATCTGGTTACTGGTCGAGATCGATGGGTCGGCACCAGCCGCAAGGAGAAACTTCATGAACTCGACATCGCAGTTCTTCGATGCGATGAAGAACGGCGTGGCTCCGTCATAACCCGTGCCAGCAAACATACCGTGCGCCATATGCTGGGGCGTCTGTCCCGGCTTCCAATCTAGCCGGTCATTGATTCCCGCCCCGCGGTCGAGCAGTTCTCCGGCGAGCTCGATCGAATCGATGTTTCCAGTGGGACTCCGCGGCAACCAAGCTGACAAGCCTCGGTTTTCGGCTCGGCGCATGAAGGTCAGAGCATGGAGCGGCGCCCCATGAAGTGGGTCGTGACCATTTGGATCCGCTCCCACGTCTAGAAGGTAAGCGGCAAGCTCCCAGTGAGCATTGATGATGGCAAGAACCAGTGCAGTGGTACCGTCGGATCCTGTTGTCGCAAGGTCTGCACCCTGGTCGATCAGTTCCCGAACGACATTGATATCGCCGCCCCGAATCGCGAACATGAGCGGGGTCATTCCGAACTTCGATCGGGCCTCAAGATTCGCTCCAGCTCCAGACAGCACCTTCACAGCGTCTCGGTGCCGCTCGGCCGCCGCCCACATCAGGGCGGTCTGTCCGCGAACCGATTCCGTGGCGTTGACGTCAGCGGTGAACGCAATGAGCCGTTGCAGCACGCCGGCATGACCGGCGCGCGCAGCGATCATCAGTACCGTTTCGCCGCTATCGCCACGAGGCGTTTCCGGATCAACGCCAGCGCTCAGAAACGTTTCCACGACGTCGGCGTGGCCGTTTTGTGCTGCCAGCCAGATCGGAGCGATGCCGTATCGGTTGCGTGCTGACACGTCCCCCCCAGCATCAATTAACCTGTGCACTAGTTCGACGTCGCCGTGGTGCGCCGCCCAGTGAAGTGCCGTCGTCCCATCCGGTGCAGGAGTACTCACGTCTACACCCTTCTGAATGAAGTCCGCGATCGCGGAGCGGTCGAGCTGTTTGACCGCTTTGACTAAGGAACTGACCTGAGCTACCCCAATTGCACTACCCGTCGCCATTATTGCGACGGTCAATGCGACAACCATGAAAGCCTTGGCGTTACTAGCGGTCATCATATTCATCGCCTCGAACTCGTCCCAACGCCATCTTGAAACACAACCATGACGGCGCTTTGGCCAGTCCTGTGTGGAAGGCTTTACACATCCTACGCCCAACGAGCAACCTATTACTACCAGCCAAACATAAGAATTCCGCCGATTCTATCTGGGATATTACGCGGCCCCAATGAGGTGGTCAACACGCCAATTCTTGAGCCAGCGGTGTTTATTTGTTTGGTGCTGGGTTCCGCGACAACCCACTCTGTCTTCGCAGTTATGGTATCGAAGCAACCCCGGCGTTTGCTGCGTCCTCATCCTGCTGAGCAGAGGCACCACTGCAGCCAAGAGCGCCGACCAACTGACCCTTCTGCACAATTGGAACAGCACCCTGCAAAAAGAGCATCGCCCCCCCCTCGATGACGTCACCAACCCCGAGCGACCTCACGTTTTCCAATGCACTCGTCGGCGCACCGAATGTCGCGGAGGCGCGGGCTTTACCAACTGCCACATCCGCAGTGAAGTACGGGGCGTCATCCATGCGAGCCAAAGCTACCAGCGCCCCTCGTGAATCAACGACCGCACAGCTGAGTTTTACTCCCATCCCATCGGCCGACTCCCCTGCTTCAACCAGAGCTTTCTGCGCATCAGCCAGGGAGGGACCGATGCTTTGTGCAGCCAGCTTATCCGCACTCAGCCCTAGAAAGAGACCTACGGCTACAATCGCTCCGTATTGACAACAGTTCATAGCGTTCCTCCTTTACACAATCGTGTATTTGTAATGGTTGTTACTTCCTAACGAAAATCTTTGGCCACCGTACACATAAAATGTGAACTGGCTCGTGCTGCACCCCCACGACTTCAGACACCTAATGAAGGTTTGAGCACCAGACAACCACGATGTCACCGCCAATTCAAAACTGAATCCGGACGCCACCGTTGATCACCCGCCCATCAAGCGGCGCCCACGCATCGACGGTCCATCGTCCGTCCATTGCTCGGTCTTGGCGCAGGATCGGATCCCACCGACTTTGACGCACGTCAGTTAGGTTCTCGCCGTTGACGAAAATTCTCAACGATCCGATGCGCCTTTCGGCCAGTACTCCAACAACAACGTACGGCTCACCGACATCGCGATACGGGTTGGCTTCGAGTCGCTGGCGACCAGTGTAGTACACCTCCATGCCAAGTCGTCCGTCTTCGTTTTCGACCATTCCGACGAGACCAAAGCTATGGCGTGGGGTCTGCGCAACGTCATCGCGAACGCCATAAACCCATTCGCGCGCCTGCACATAGGTATAACTCGAGGTGACAGCGAACGGCGACTGCCGAAACGTCCCAAGGAGCTCAACCCCGGCATTGGTTGTCGGCTTCAGCAAGTTACCTAGAGTGTACGTTGACCGCTCGACATGGATCGGGTTAACGATATGCGATCGGAAAAAGGTAGTGGTAACCGTGAAGGGCCCCAGGGCACGCGTGACATCGATCGATGCGCTGCGGCCACGTTCCACTTGCAACGGACCGTCTAATGTCAGCCGTTTTAGGCCGGCCGCCTCAGTTTCTTCGGTGAGCGGCGTAGATCCAAAGAACCCGGTCCCAGCCGACAGACGGGTCGACCAATCGCCCGCCCGAAACAGTGCCGATAAGCGCGGACTGAAAAACCAACCGTAATCACTATGGTGATCCAAACGTCCGCTCAGCGAAAGTGCCAACCACGGGCGCACATCGATATCGTCTTGGACGAACAGGCCTGGCGTCACGAAGGTATACGCGAACTGCGGCAAGTCTGTCGGTGTGTACTCATCCTGATCGATCGCCACACCGCCTACCCACGTATGCCGCCCATTCGTGCGACGCAATGTAACCTCAGCGAAACTAGTATCGTGACGATCATGCTCGAGAACCTCACCAAAGAGGTGGTCATGCCACTGTCGAGCCATGGTAGCCCGCGCCGTCACGACAGAGCGTCCCCACAGTGTTTCCCACAGCACCCCAAGATCGAGCCGCCTCGTGTCAAGTGATTCTAGGTACGGCATCATGGTCTCAGGTAAAACCGCGTTTGGCTGTGTGCCTCCGGCTCGGCTCTCCACCGTTGTGCCGACCGTCACAAACAAGGAGCGTCCCTCGCCATCGTTCCAGAAGAAGCGTGGTCTCGCAACGCCCCGTTTGTAGTACGCCAGATCGGCCCAATCGTCGCCGTCGACATCAGTCTGGTCTTGCCAGTGACCACCGCCTAGGAAAGTCACCCCCCATGACTCAGACAGTGGTGCGGACAACCACAACACGCCATCGGTCGAACCCTGAGTCGACTGGTTAAAAAGAAACTCCCGTTCGGGTTCTTCGCCAGGCTGTCTGGAAAGGAGATTCACAACGCCGCCCATTCCACCTGCGCCGTACAACGCTGATGCCACACCTTTGATCACTTCGACTTGGTTGAGATCCATCGGTGGAATCTGGAGCAACCCAAGTCCCCCCGGCTGACTACCGTAGAGCGGAAGTCCATCGGAGAGGAAGCGCGTATAGCGACCTCGCATCCCTTGAATCCGAACGCTCGCCGCACCGAGGGATGGAGACGTTGCCTGAACCCTCATCCCGCCCATTTCGTTCAACATCATCACGATATCGCCTGGCGTCATGAGCATCTTTTCTTCGATTTCCTCCCGATTGAGCACCTCCACTCGTAGCGGCTGGTCTTCGATTCGTCGATCGGTGCGTGTGCTGGCAACGACGGTCACTTCCTCTTCGAGGAATGGCTGTTCGACAAGGTCAATGCGAACAACACGTTCATGCCCGCTGACAACCTCAACAGAGACGTTTACCGGAAGGAATCCCTCGGCAACAACTGTGATCTGGATCTCTCCCGTCGGCACCCGAACAGTCGCAATGCCGTAATCATTTGTCGGTGTTGTGTTTCCACTCGCCACGATTTCCGCTCCCGCTACTGCCCCACTGGGAGCGAACACCTCAATACGAACCTGCGCGAGTTCCTGTGCAGCAAGTGCGCACACGAAACCGGCAGTCAGCGCGAGCACTGCGACCGTTCGCTTGAACACAGACATTTCGTCCTAATTATTTTTGCTCTCCAAGTATTTACCTGACAATGTCGAACAGAGCACCTCTGAGGCTTTAGAGGGTACTTTCTTGAAGAATCCCTAGAACTCTTACGTATCAATAATCATAATTCTGCTAGCGAAGAGAAAGGGTTAGTCGTCCGTGCTCTTCCGAGCCTTGTGCGGCATCGATCCAGACACGATCAAAGTCACAGCAAGAACGAGAAGAATCTCGAACATCTGAACATCCGGGGGACAGGGTTCGAACCGAAAAAGGCGTCTATGAATCAACGTGATGGCCGTAGCATAACGATGTACTGCAGTAATTTCTGCGAATCAGGGAGTTGGCTGGATACGCAGAAGCGAGCCATCATCCTCGTCCGTCAGTAAGTAAAGAAACCCATCTGGACCTTCGCGTACTTCCCGAATACGTTGCCTAAGTTCGGTCAGCATCGATTCGCGCCGTAGCTCCTCTGTCTTGGCATTGAACACAATCCGTTCCAAGTGGCCCGTACCCGGTATTCCGCCCTGGCGTAGAGCCCCTACGAACACATTCCCCTTCCACGCAGGAAATTCGTCGCCGGTATAGACAGTCATGCCCGCGACCGCAATAGCAGGCAACCAAACTACCAGTGGCGTCTCCATTCCCTCTTGTGTCGGTTCGTAGAGGCGCGCGCCTGAATAGTCGCGACCGAAGCTCACGACCGGCCATCCGTAGTTGCGCCCCGGTAAGATGATGTTAATCTCATCACCACCGTTGGGACCATTTTCGTGTTGCCAGAGTTCTCCAGTCTCAGGGTGCACAATGAGACCCAGCGTATTACGATGGCCCAGGCTGTAGATTTCCGGTCTATGGCCTTCGTGTTTCACGAACGGGTTATCGTCCGGCACGGAGCCATCATCGTTGAGTCGCAGAACTTTTCCGCGCAGACTCATGGAATCCTGCGAAACCGTTGCCACCCGACCACCGGTGGACATGTAGACTTTGCCATCGCGCCCAAAGACGACACGGCCATTGAGACCAGAATTCCCTTCGTATGCCTCAGTGACGAGCAGATCTCGGACGTCAGTGAGAACCCCTTCCTCAAGTCGTCCACGCGCGAGCGCCGGTGCGCCCCTGCCACTACCCGTAGGTTTCGTATAGGTAAGATAAACGAGGCGATTGTCGGCAAAGCGAGGATGGAGGGCAACATCCATAAGCCCGCCATTGCCGTCAGTTCTAACCGGAGGCAGACCGGATATAACTTGCGGGTCAAGCACTCCATCGCGAACAATGCGCAGGCGCCCTGGTCTCTCGGTGACCAGCAAGTCGCCATTAGGCAGGAACGCAATTGCCCATGGATGCGAAAGCCCTTTCGTCACAACGCTGACGATAATCTCGTGCTGTTCGGCCGTATCGAACACCCATGGTCCGTCACCCAGTGGTGGCACTGGTACACCGATAGGGGTTTGTTGCTGCGCGTGGCTTATAGAAGGCATGCCGAACAGGGAAACCGCCGCCATAAAAAGCAAACATCTGACGCTCATGCGAACCTCCGCAACCTGACACATCTTAGCTTCCAGGCCGTCCGTCACGTTCGTCTCAATTTACTTAGAACCTCGCGCTAAAGCCTCCGCAGCAGCTTCCTCAACACGCGCACCAGCGAGGATATTGTAAAGACCGTAGTTGCCTTCGTGACAGGCATACTCATAGAGCGGGTCCGGACTTTTTGTCATGGGAACTTCGTAGGTCCACTGGCTAGTCCACATCGTCGGATCGTCGACCGCGGCTTCGTACACGAGCATGTCTCCAGAGACCCGCGTGAAGCGCTCAACCAAGTGTAAGTGCTTGCTGGCTCCGCCACGCATGAAGCTCGTCTCGCGGAGAAAATTGCTTGTCTCAACGACGAGCGTATCGCCTTCCCAGTGACCGCGTGAGTCACCCGTCCACTGCGGGAGATCGATGTGCGCACGTCCGTCTAAAGGAACGATGCGTGCATTGTGGTTCATCTCATTGAGGAGCACTACGTAGTCCTCAGTCTGAAACAGCTGCACATTGTTGTTATAAGCAGCCGGCGTCATCGGCGGGCCAGAGTTGAATCCGGTGATGCAACGCAACTGGAGTCCACCTGGACCTAGATCTTCGACGAAGCCGCCGGGTGCCACCTCATGAAAGCCGGCGCCGGCGCGCGCTCTCTCCATCTCGGCCTTCCTCTTTATCGCGGCCGGCGTCAGGGTCGGAATCTTACCGTCCGACGGATCCACAATCAGCGACGTCCGTCTGTCCGACACCACGCTTGTTCCTCGGTCGAACCAGAACTGATTGTAGGTACCAGTGTTCCCTTCATCTGGACGGCGGTCAACTCGTGTCGCTGCCAGTTTCTGTTCAAATTCGTTCGCCTCCTGGTCCGTCAGGAACGCCTTCCCTTCAAATTCATCGGGTCGTTCCAACGGCGTCACGGTTCGGAAGTCCCAGACGCCCTGCAGATCCGGCGCACCCCACGGTGTACGGGACGATGCCGTTGACTGGGCCACTGCAAACATGGGCATCAGCACCACGACCGCAATCACGATGAACGATACTCCGATACATCGATAACTCATCTTCCCCTCCTTCAAAATGACTCCTGGCTTACTACCTTAGAAGACGCATGATGGACCGTAACACCAAAGTCCCACTAAACCCTTCTAATAGTCAGCAGCCTTCAGTGAAGCTCGAATGATCTCTTTATCGTTCCTATGAACGATGTGTCCGTTGGCATAAGCTGGGTGCGACCAGTTCGCCATCCGCCCCGCGATCCTCCCGTGCGGCGTGCGTGTGCCCGAATCACTCGTTGGTTCGATCAGACGTGTGCGATCGAGTTCAACATAGCCGTCAGGGGTGAACTGCGCGAGGATCAAGAACCCCTCCTCATTGCTCACGAAATACCGATCACGGTGCCGCACAAGCACCGCGGAGCCCCACCGTCCCTGGAAGGTCAAGTCAGGACTCTCCCAAAGACGCTGGCCCGTCCTCGCATCCAGACCTCGAAGCTCGCCATAACTGCCAACCCCGTAGACGTAATCCCCCATGATGGCCGGTGTCGTCACCAAGGCGTGCAGGCCTTCCGTCTGGTCAGGTAACTCGCTACGACTCTTGCCTCTCCACAACTCCGTGGCGGCTGGACGGTCTCGACTGAGACGCATCATCAGAGATCCTGCAAAAAACTGCGATACCAGAAGGTAGTCCCCACTCTTGACTGGCGTAGCCACCGAAAGGCTGCCGGCGACTTCCCACGGCTGTTCCCAATAGACCTCGCCAGTCTCTGGGTTCAGCGACGAGAGGGCCATCGGATGCCAGATGATCAGCTGTCGTACGCCACCGGCCTCGACAATCACCGGCTGGGTGTACCCCATCTCTGACGTGACCTCGATTGCACGCCAGAGCTCGTCACCCGTGCGCTTGTCGAAGGCAACCACAAGCGCATCCGGCTCGCCACCAGCAATCGTGATCAAACGGTCACCGTCTACTAGGGGCGAGCTCACCATGCCCCAAACATCGACGGTCGCGCCGTAGTCAGCCACGTAGTCCTTTTCCCAGATAACCGTGCCCGTCTTAACATCGAAGCAGAAGAGCCGCCCCGTCGCGCCGAGAAAGTAGACGCGGTCGCCATCGACCGTCGGGGTAGCCCGCGGGCCAATCGCGTACACGACCTGGAACATGCGATACGAGGTCTGCCACTCATATGTCCAGAGCACCTCACCGGTCTGCTCGTCGAGAGCAATGGCGCGCTCGGTCCCGTCGAGCGTGCGTGACTCTGGATCCTCCGCCCAGTCAGACACGAAGACACGCCCGTCAGCAACCACCGGCCCCGAGTAGCCGCCGCCGATAGACGTCCGCCACATTACTTTCAACTCGTCCGGGAGCGTCTCGACAATACCTGTTTCATTCCAGACAGCGAGCCGGTCGGGGCCCCGCCACTGCGGCCAGTCCTTTGCTACCACCGGCGCCACCAGAGCAACGGTGACCGCAAGTGAGACGAGCACGCGTGTTCGACAGCCGTAAGATGTGTGGAGTTGCATGGATGCCCTCTACTACTCGGTCAGTTCCCGCGTTTCACTAGCACCGCCGGAGACTGGGCAAGTGTACCCGGCGGAGGAAACTCACCGCTAGGAACATCTGAAAGACCTGGAGGCAGTTCGCTCATGGCCGTCGCGACAAAATGGAAGTTCGAGTCTCCTGGTCGCACACCAATTCCGCCGCTGACGATTATGTCTCCAACCTCCCAACGACCGTCAGACCCGACCGTCGCTTCTCCCTGAAAGAACCACCTCTCCGCCGGCGGTGAATAGACAAACAGTACGATCTTGTTCGCTCCGAGGCCTGATGAGATACCCGTGACGTTCAGCGGCTGCATCTCATCCTCACAAGATTCCAGATCCCTTGATCCGCACTGCCTCCGAGGAACAACGTCACCATTCTCAGGCTGTAAGATCGATAGCTGGATGCTTGATGTCTGCGGGAAGACGAACCTAGCGACCAGCATCATGGGCACCACAAGACCAACGACCACAGGGATGACCCCAATCAACTTGACTTTACAGCTCCAGCTTGTCGACATTCCACTTACTCCAGAGTCGAGAGCGTTAGAGTGTCACATAAGGTCTCAGTTTCCAAAATCAGTCAGTGACCAATCTGAGAACCTCTCTATTTCGTCAATAAAAACTACCGTCACTATCACCAGTGGTGGTCTGAACCTCAACGAGTCTGAATCGAGTGCGCGAGTGTGTCAGTAGTCCCGGCGAAGCTAATCCGGCAAGGCAAACGCCACCATCCGCGGCCCACCGCCGATCCCGAGCGCGATGTACTGCTTTCCGTCAGCCATGTAAGTCATCGGTGTACCGATCGCGCCCGAGGGAAGATCGATCGACCCGAGCAGCTCCCCATTGGTCTTGTCGTAGGCAACCATTCGTGGGCCACCGTTAGTTCCCCCGGCCGACAGACAGTAGATCAGGATCGTCTTCGTCAGAACCACGCCAGTTCGCGTGCCGTCCCCGCCGAGGGGGGGCAAATCAAGGTCGCGCAGTCGTGGGTGATTTCGATAGCGATCGCCATCGCCGGTCGGCACCTGCCAGATATATTCGCCGGTGTTTAGGTCGACCGCAGACATGCGCGTATAGGGCGGCTTGACCAGCGGCAGTCCCTGCGGCATCTGTGGGCCGTCGCCAACACCCATCTGAACCCGACGCAGTCGGTCGTTCTCAGGCGCGCCGTGTGTATAGGCGACAGTTGCGCCGAGCGCGGGGTCTGGCCGATACAACGACATCACAGCCGGCTGGTTGAACGACGGCACATACAGCATGCCGGTATCGGGATCGACCGCGGCACCCGCCCAACCGGCGGTGCCCGACGGCGGCGGACGCATGATGGTGCCGCGAGTTTCTCCTTCGACTGGTCGGTCGAGGGGCGTGAATAGTGGTCCCAGCCTAAAGCCCTCGACCGCGGCGAGTGCCATTTGACGGATCTCGGGAGTGAAATCGATCAAGTCGTCAATGGTCACGCCTTGGTAGTCGAACGGTGCCGGCCTCGTCGGAAATGGTTGCGTCGGCGACGGTACCTCGCCCGGCATATTCGATTCCTGCGGTACCGGTCGCTCCTCAATCGGCCAGATCGGATCACCGGTCTCCCTGTTGAAGACGTAAATGAAACCTTGTTTACTGACTTGGGCCAGCGCCTTAATTTCACGACCCTCGACCGTGATATCAATTAAGTTTGAGTGCGTCGGAAAGTCGTAGTCCCATAACCCATGATGAACCGCCTGGAAGTGCCAGAGACGCTCCCCGCTCTCAACATCAACCGCGATTATCGATTCCGAGAAAAGATTGTCTCCTGGCCGGTCGGCACCGTAGTAGTCGTTGGTAACGGTGCCAGTAGGCAGGTAGACATGGCCAAGCTCGTTGTCGCCGGCCAGCATCGACCACACGTTGCCGTTCCCCGAATAACGCCACGACTCGTTGCCCCAGGTATCAACGCCGTATTCGTCGGTGCCGTTTGGTACGGTGTGGAAATCCCAGACGTGCTCACCGCTGCGCGTGTCCCAGGCACGCACCCACCCGGGGATCGCCTCCTTAGTGATCCGCCGGTCGGCGACATGCGAGCCATGAATCACTCGGTCCCGGACGACGATCGGTGGCGAATGGATGCCCCATGTCAGCGCGTTCAGGTAATCTCGCTCACCGCGGACCGCTCGCGGGACGCCCACCATCGTGTCGACCATGCCACTGCCATTAGGACCGAAATCTTGACATGGCCGACCGGTCATCGCATTAACGCAGAGGAGGTAGCCGTTACCAGTACCCCAGAAAACCCGCTCGTCGCCGGCACCGTCGGTCCAATACGCGACACCCCGCTGGGACCACGGCGAACTCATCGTCGGCGTACCCTCTTCGTAGCTCTTCGGGTTGAAAACCCAAAGAGTCTTACCGGTCGTCGCATCAATCGCGACTCCCTGTGAAAGCGGCGTATTGAAATAGAGCACGCCGTCAACCATGAGCGGCGTTGCTTGTAGACGCGACGCGTTGGGTGGTTGACTAGATCGGTAGAGGTCCGGTGTGTCTTCGATGAGACTGTCAACGATGGTGTCAAGTGGGGCCGTCCATTCTCCACCACCCGGGTTCGAGCGACTGACCACGTTGTCGACCGATACCCACTCCCACGCCACTTCGAGGTCGGAGAAATTACTCCCGTCGATTTGATCGAGCGGCGAGTACTTCGTGCCACGGATGTCGCCGGCGTAGCTCCGCCACTCTCCATTCGAGGTGTCGTAGGTTTGCCACGCCTGCCCATGTGCGATTGAGGCGTAGACGACAATGGCAACGATGGTGATGAGTAATTGTACGTAGCGCATTGCATTCCCCTCTGCGAGAACGATTCATCCAGCAGCTATAACATAAACGATCACTGTCGACCTCCGACACTTCTTCACTTTTTCTGAAACGATGCCCTGTCACTCGTCGGCACGAACACGCCGATTCCTTGTCGAGGATGCGCTACCAAGGGGGGGTACCAGAGTGAACCGCGCTGCGCACGCGTCCTCCCATCTCATTCCCTTCGTTGTAATACATGCGGACCATGCCTCCAGAGATTCGGACAAGATCTGGATCGTTGGCTTGATCGCCTTGACTGGACAAACCAGTATCAGACTCCGTGGCAAATGTAAGACCGTCGTTCGATGTTGCAGCCATTAACTTGAACGTGTCATTCCTGAAATAGAAAATCGAAACAGAGCCGTCGGAATTCGATATAGCTGCCGGGTGTTCGCCACTTCCCGTAAGTTCCGCACCTGGACCAATGCGTGCACCGGAATCAGGGTGCCAATTAAGGAGATCACTTGATGAAGCACTGTAGATACTATGGGCCATAAATGTTTGCCCAGGTCTCGGTAAATCACTGAAGTACATACGCCATCGCCCGTCGTAAGTTCGAACGATATTGCTCGGACCAGTCAAGTCAGTCAGTCCGAAGCTTGAAGCGTTAACACGGGTCCCGTCTTCCCTGCTGAATGTCATTCCATCGTCTTGACTGATAGCGCTTCTTATTCCACCTACACCTGAGGCAAAAATACGTAATCGTTCGTCGCTAAGTCTGATAACGCGAGGCTGTCCGTAACCTTCTGGCAAGCGGCTACCAGGCTCCATACTGAAACTAAGCCCATCCGATGAGATCGCGCTACGAACTTGTCCTCCTGTAAAAACATACATGCGCCATCGCCCGTCGGTTAATTGAATCGTTGACGTGTCCGCAAGTACGCCTGAATATCCCGCCAATCCGTTGTCGAGACGAATTCCTTCCCTCGTCCACAGTTGAGGGCCAGGCATAACCGTTGTCGGGGCAGTCGGTGAGACAGATGTGTTCCCATTTTCCCCGCATGCTGTCAAGACGACTATCGTAGCGATCAACTCAAACAGTAAATACCGACGCCTCATCGTGTCTCCTAGAACTCAAAGGAATGGAAAATTGCTTCTCGTGTTCGCAACTATTGGGAAGCAGCGACCGACTCGCTCAGCCCTTCGAACTGGCGATACCTGTGACGCCACGACTAGGAAATCTAAAACCTGGTCAAAAACGTTTAAAAAGATTACATGATCACGTAATTCCCACCAGCCAGCGACACGATCGGCAGCGACGACGACTGCGTCGTGGGAGGTGAGAGAAGCGGACGCATTACGCAGCCTGACCTTGCACGTGGCTCCGTCCTGATCCATCATGCGTGTAATTGGACGAGAACCTCGGGACCGAGTGAGGAGGGGACCATGAGCGGTCGATGTTTCGTTGCGTTGCCCATCACCGTAGCGGTCGTGCTACTAGCGACGGGGGTAGTTTCGGGTCAAACTCTCACGACCAAGGCAGAAAGCGGGGCATCGTCCCGTACGCCGTGGGGTGATCCTGACCTTCAGGGTACGTGGACAAACACAACCACCACCCCCCTACAACGGCCCGACGAATTCGAGGGCCGGTCGGTACTTACCGATGAGGAACGAGCCGAGTTGGATGCGCAAGCCACAGGTAGTCGTGAACGTCCACCAACAGCCGATCGATCTGCCGAGTGGAGACGTCGGGACGCACAAGGCGCATACAACAGCTTTTGGGTCGATCGAGGGACGCGATCAACACAGACGTCGCTCATTGTTGACCCGGTCAATGGGCGGTTGCCGGCGCTAACCGAACGCGTGCGGGAAAGGGACGCGGCATGGTTGAAAACTCGATCAGCGGTTCCTCCGCCACCGGACTCGTGGGAGGACCTGAACCTGTATGACCGGTGCATTACACGCGGCTTGCCAGGGGCTATGATTCCAGGGTTCTACAATCACAATTATCAGATCCTGCAGACGTCAGACTATGTCGTGATTCTAGTGGAAATGATTCACGACGCACGGATCATTCCTCTGGATGGACGGCCACATCTCTCACCACTACTCCATCAGTGGCTTGGGGATTCGCGTGCCCACTGGGAGGGCGACACGCTAGTCGTCGAGACCACCAATTTTGATTCGAAGGGTGATCAGCGAGTGAGAAACTTGGTCCTGTCGGGAAGTGAGTACTCGCATGTAATCGAGCGTTTCACCCGCCTCGATGCAGAAACTCTCGACTACCGAGTCACCGTGACCGACCCGACAACATACACGCGACCGTGGACCGCGTCGATACCGATGCTTAATCTCGATGCCCCAATATTTGAGTATGCGTGTCACGAGGGGAACTACGGCATGGAGAACATCCTTCACGGCGCTCGGGCTAAAGAGAAAGTACCACCGCCCGTCGCCTCGCGGTAGGTTGTCAACTAAATCAGCATCCTACACATAGGAGGACGCCTCATGTCCCCAACATCAATGTCCGGGCGAGTCCTATTCGCTGTGGTCTTGTGCGGACTGATACCCGTCAGCCTAGCCGGCCAAGTGTCATTCGAGCGTCTGCGGGACGCCGCGGTCGAACCCCACAACTGGCTCACCTATTCGGGGGGCTACTTTAGTCAGCGCTACAGCGAACTCGACCAAATCACTCCGGAGAACGTCGACGACTTGCGTCTCCAGTGGGTCTATCAGACCCCGATCGCAGGAACCTGGCAATCGACGCCGCTGGTGGTCGATGGGGTGATGTACCTGACGCAGCGCCCCAACGACATCGTCGCGCTCGATGCGAGAACGGGACGAGTCTTCTGGATCTACCGCTACCCGACATCACCTAATC